>OLGI01001793.1_pt1 | contig 17559 bp, 9 predicted proteins | sample 1605221 | NCBI WGS metagenome assembly OLGI01 (sample SAMEA3888915, study PRJEB22519) | human gut metagenome | biome: human gut; feature: human-associated habitat; material: faeces | place: Denmark | collected 2010 | reverse complement strand
CAACTACCTGGTCTGTTGCGTCGATTACAACCCACTCTTTCTTAGCTGTCTCCTTATTAACAGAGATAGTCTTGAAACTTAATGTGTCCATTTTAAAATTTAAATTTACTACTAAAAAACGTTTTTAATCTTTTCTTACTCACTTATGTTTCGGATAGGTGATTCACTAACCGCAAATCCCGGCCACAGGAAGTGCTATTAACACACCATACCCAGGGGACTCTAAGTGTATCCCCGAAATAATCGGACTGCAAAATTACACATTTTTATTTGATTATGTGAATGTTACGAGTCCTGCACCCCATCTTTTATGAATCTTTAACTCAATTTACGCTTTATTACTCATGATGGGCATGAAAAAAGCCCCCTCAGCACTTTTGCCGAGGGAGCTTATCTAAAGCTTATTCTAAACCCATTTTTCAGGGTTAACGAGAGATTTGAATTACTTCAAAACCACCTTCTTGCCATTGATGATGACAAGACCCTTGGCAGACTTGCTTACACGCTTGCCATCAAGAGAATAAACATTGCCTGCCTTAACAGCCTTGTTGACTGTGATGTCGCTGATGCCGGTAGCAACCTTCTCAGCCTCAATAGCCTCATCTACGATCTTCTGAGCCTCAACCAGGATAGCGTCAATTCTAGCCATCATGGTGTCGAAAGTCTCCTGAGTCAATTCACCCTGATAAAGTACCATGTACATCTGGGTCAATTCCACATTGAGGTCATCCAACTGAGTAAAGTACTTACTTCCCACTGTTGGGCACTGAGCATCAAGAGTTGAAAGCAACTTATCCATCTCTTGAGAAGCAGGATAATACTTTGCATTAAACTGCGCCATCCATTCATCCTTCTGAGCCTCAGCATACACACCTAAAGCACTATCCTTGAAATAGCCGAAATTCTCAACATATCCGGCAATCTGCTTCTCTGTATAAGGAGCTGCGCCCTCGGCTGGAGCCTGAGTAAACTCAGCAGCAAATTTCTTCCAATACTCAGCACTTTCCTGAATCATAGAAAGATCGTACTCAGGGAAATTCTTCTTTACCTTAGCTATTTCTGCACCCAATGAATCAAGTGTTGCTGTGATGGAATCCACCAAAGTTCCTGCCAGCTTCGCAGAAGCCAAGAGGGAATCAGCCTTTGCACTGATAGCATCAAACTGATTACACATCTCCTTAGCCTTTTCTGCAGACTCGATAGGACCACCCATCATGACAGGCATGTAAACCTGCATCATCTCGGCATCCAGGTCATCGAAAGAAGGCGCATAATAATTCTGCACGTTCTCAGGAACCTTTCCCAAACATTCAGACTTATGCATAGAAGCATCCTGATAATGAGTATTCACCTGGAAAGAATAAACCTCCTGCTCTGCATTCTTCACTGCATCCTTGAGACCTTCAGCCATCTCTGCAACAGTAGCCTGATATTTTTCAACCTCAGCCACAGTAAGTGTCTCTGCTCCAAACTTACCCTTCACTTCAGCAGCCATGTCATCAAGGGAATTCTTATTAAATTCCAACGAGTTCTTGGTATCTTCTGCATCCGCATACTTCTCGTTGATTTCCTTCAACATGGCCTCGATACTCTGACGCAACTTATAAATAGAGTCCTGCAGTGCATTATACTGCTCTTCTGTTGCAAGTGTCTGACCCTCTTCTGCAGCTGCAGCAAATGGCTGGGCAGCTGATACTGAAACTGCTGGCGCTGCGCTCAACATGAGTATAGCGGCAAAAAGTAGTTGTTTTTTCATTTTACTCTCTTTTAAAAAGTTAATACTAATATTTATTATTTCACGATTTTATATACCTTGTTTCCCTGCTTCACGATGTAAATGCCGTGGCGCATCTCCTTGGCAGATACCAGGCGACCGTTGATATCGTAGCATTTTATCTGTCCATTACCAGAGTAGTCGGTAGTGATGAAGCCAATGCCCGTAGAACTTGCAGGTACCACGATGAGTTCCTTTGAATCGTAAGAAAGCTCACCTTCCTTCTTGGCGTTTACAACCAGAGCATAGGTGGATCCTGATTCCAGACCGGAGAATGCAAACTCCGTCTTACCATTGGTAGAAACCTTCTGATAAGCTGCCACAGGCTCGTGCTTCAGGGCATTGCATCCCAGAAGAACATCGTCGATATAGAAGGCACCGGAAGTACGCTGGATGACTTTCAGTCTCACAGAATCAGCCAACTCCGGCAATTCATAGCTGTAAGTATTGCCCGAAGCCATGTCGGCACCACCCTTCAAGGCGGCAATCTGCTTCCATTCTCCATCCTGATAAGCCTCTACTGCCAAGGTTGCCTTGGTTGAAGAAGAAGACTTGGCGAAGAACTTCACAGAAGAGATACGTTCCTTGGCAGATGCCATCTTCAGATAGGAATCCATCTTGTTCAGACGGAGACAAGGCACATCCTCGCCATACGAAGTCATGCTCAGGTTTCCATTGGTTTCCCAAAGTGATGGCATGCCCTCCAGTTCGCTGCTGAAATCATAGCCCTTCTGGGTTGCCTCTGAAGCATAAACCAGCTTATGCAAGGTTACCACATAATCGTCTACGGTATCCATTCCTGTCCATGAAGCCGTAAAGCCCGTTTCATCCACAGCTGTTGTCTTCACGTCCGTCACATAATACTTGCTGAAAGGTATTGCGGTGGTTGTGAACTGCTGGGTGTAGACGTCAGAAGAATAAGATCCGCGATCAGCCTTCAAGGTCATCTCGTAGGTGGTTTCAGGCTTCAAACCCTCGATAGGGAGAGAAGACTGCGCCTCGGTATATACCTTATTATCATAGAGCGGCAGAACTTCTTTCTTGCCATCCACCACAGAGCAGATGTTCAATACGTATCTCTTGGCAACAGGCACATCAGCCCATCCTACAACAACGCTGCTATCCTTCACCTCGGCAACCTTCACTTCCGGCGTATTCAGCTTCAGGTCCAGTCCGCCGAGCATAAGATTGATGATGCCATCTTTCTCCTCGATATCATCCAGCGACATCACCTTGCCGCCCGACCAGGAAGTCAAATCGCATTGGGTTACCTTCGAAGTTCCAGGGTACGGATCTCCCGTACGGGTATTGTCGGTGCGCTTTTTATCAGCTTCAACAATATCAATGCGCTGATGAGAGCCCGTGATGTTCACCTCGTTTTTTTCCCAAGTCTTGGCATCGAAGTCGATATGCCAGAGCAGCATGCCATGGCCAGGGATAAACTCATCCCATCCCTTCTGCTGGCGGTTCTCCATGATGAAGTATTCCTCATCGTTGGTTCCACCCACAGGCACCACGTATGCCTTGTTGCTGTCGTTCAGATCAGGCAGAACGTTGAGGGTATCCACTCCGCTGTTCAACACGGTCAGGTCGAGCCATCCCAGGCAGGCACGCTCGTAGGCAGAGAATGCCGCAGGCGTATTGCCGTTGTTGTTGTAGGAAGCCCTATCCATGGTATCAAAGGAACCAGGGGTAAAGGTTGCCATGCCATAATATATATCATAATGATCGGCAAGACCGAGCACATGACCGAATTCATGTACGAAGGTACCGATGCCCGCAGGCTGCGGTGTGATGATGGTACCATTGATTTCGTTACTGCAGGTATAGTTGCCCACCTCGATGCCATCCAGCTTCAGCGACTTCTGGGTAGCCCCAGCTTCCTTGGCGATATCAGCATAATAGGCAGAATGTGGCCAGATGGCATTGCCATCACCCGAATCAGCCTCACCCTTTCCGGCATAGAAGAAATAGATGTTGTCGATGAAGCCATCCTGGTTGTGATCATACTGAGAGAAATCCACCAACGGGTCGGCAAGGGTACAAGCCTCTCTCACGAACTCCTCCAGGGCTACCGGATTATCCGTAGAAGAACCCTTGTTGGCTCCATAATAAGAATACTTCTTTGGCAATGTTACAGGGCCGATGACATCAAACTGAGGTTGGAATTTGCCATTGGAGCTGTTCACATAGAAATCTCTCGCACTTCCGTTGGCACCATTGCTATAAGTAAATCCCGGTTCATTGAGCATACTGTTGAAGAACTGATGCGCATCGCTACCCACGGTAGAGAACTTCGTATCAGCAAACTGCACCAAGATGACCAATGAATGAACTTCGCCTGTGGTAGGGAAATTATTTAATTTTTCTTCCTGGGGATTGCTGCTGGAACGGGAGACCTGCGATGGAACCGCTGGGAGCGGGGACACAGCATTGCGGCGGGCAGCAAAGGCTTGCTGCAGCTGCTGCAGACAGGAACGCTTGAAAGATTCCAAGATGGCAGACTTGTCCTGGCTTTCGATGAACTTCTTGACCTGAGCACTTCTGTCAGAAGCCTCTGTAGCCTTGATGCCGCTAGCCTGCACCTCACCATTCTTCCAGTCGGCATACTCGTAGTTTCGCAGCTGGGCATTGAACACGAGCGGAATACCGTCGGAAGTTATCACATAATGGCCATGCTCATCACCATGCATCTGGATGGTGATCCAAGAGCCATCAGCCTGCTTCACCTTCAAAGGTTTCGGATAAGCAGGAATAGCAAAGGTGGCCTGCACAAAGCAGACCACCAATAAACTGAATATGATTAATTTTTTCATACTTACTTGATAACAAACTTGGCTGTAGCCTTATGACCAGCCTTATCAGTTGCCTTTACGATGTAGAGACCAGAGGTCAAACCTGCTGTGCTGAATGCAGCACCAGAAGTCTTACCTACGAGCTTGCCGTTTACGCTGTAAACATAGATAGCGTCAGCACCCTCGGCAGAAATCTGAGCGTCAGCTGCCTTGATAACCAAGGCTGCAGCATCCTCAACGTTCTCGATGCCGCTTACATAGTTTTTGAGAACTGTTACATTGATTGTAGCAGAGAACTCACCGAAGCTAACGGTAACCTCACCGATACCCGTCTTCGTACCCTTGATAACCAGGTCGATGCTGTTGCCATGAGCCTCACCAAGAGTAGCAGTAGCATTACCAGTAGCAGAAACTTCCAGGTCAGACTCCAGGTCTGCGTTCTCCATACCATATACAGAAACCTGAACTACAACAGCGCCCTTATCGTCAGTACCTACAGTTACATCATCTGCGCTAACAGCGAGAGCCTTTGCGATATTGTTGAAGTAAAGAGTAGGAACCTTGCTTCCGTCCTCCTTCCAAGGTTCAGCGAGAGTGCTTCCGTAAGCATACTCCAAACCTGTGAAGAACTCCTTGTTCATTTCCTTGGCTGCCTTGTAGGCACCCTCAACGCTGGCAGCATCTGTGTTACCCACATTGTTGGCAGTATAGTTGTTAGAAAGGCGAGTCTCTGTTTTAGGAGTCTCACCCTCGGCATAGACCTCATCAGCAATAGTTCTACCGGCAATCTGATGAGTAGTAGCAGGAGTGCTTACCTCTTCACCATTTTCGAAAGCCTTGATAGAACCGTCGAAGACGCAGTTCTTTACATAACCGGCACCACCATTCCAGTCACTCTCCATCATACCAACGATACCACCTGCAGCATATCCGTTCCAGGTAGACTTGTTGGTTGCTACGATATCAGCATGGCTGATCACATTAGAGATACCGTTGAAGTAATTATCACCGATGAAACCACCTACAGTATTCTCTGCAGTCAACTTACCGCTAACCTCGCAGTTCTTGAACTCACAGTAATCCTGAACAGAACCGGCAATACCAACGATACCACCCAGATTGTTCTTGGCTGTGGCATTTACATTTGCATAGCATGCATTTACGCCAGCACTTGTACGAGTCTGACCAACGATACCACCCACATTCTCTGAGTTAGGCAAAGAGATTTCACCCTGGAAAGAACTGTTGGCAATATTGGTATAGAGATTAGCGCAACCTACGAGACCACCCGCAGCAGAAACCATTGCATCCTCGCCGGCAATCTTGGCACCATAAACAAATACACTATCCACATTGGCACCCTCAGCCTTGCTATCAGTAGAATAGCTGGTCTCACCTGCCAACACGCCTATATACTGGTTGGTATTGGTTACATCAACAGTAGGGTTCACGAAAATCAAGTTCTTGGCAACACCTTTGATATCGAGTGAGCCAAACAAACCTACATGACCATCTGTAGTCTTGATACCGAGGTTATATACAGTATGACCATCACCATCCAAAGAACCAGTAAAGCTCTTGATAGGAGTCCACCACTGTGCAGCCTTCGCCATATCGATGTCAGCCACCAGCTTGTAGCTCTTGGTTGGCTCCAGAGCCATCTGCTGGAAGTCACCAGTAGTAGAAATCAGGTATGGATCCTCTACAGTACCCTTACCACCCTCTTCAAACTTGGTGAAAGGAAGGTCGTAGAAGCTCATGTCATACTTGTTGTTCTCAGTATCGCTGAACACAACGAACATCTGATACTTGCCCAATTCGTTCATCACTGGGAAACCTGCCTGTGAGATAGAATGAGTATCATCACCACGCCATGACTTCAGGACGGTTCCGTCAACCTTGGCAACCTCCAAGACGTTGTCGAGCTTGTTGCTACCATCCTCGCGGCGCTTCTTGGCAAGGTATACATATTCCATATCATCATCTGTGTTGAAGAGATATGGGTTGAGTGATGTGCTGTTGAGCAATGGAGTGAAGAGCTCAGCCTTTGTACCCAGGTTAAGTCTGTCTACGTGATCGATAGTGCAATCAGGGTTCACCCAAGCGATAGGAGCCAGAACCTCACCAGCCTCGCTACCCTCTGCATTTGCCAAAGCGATGACATACTGATAGCCCTGCGCATTGGCAGAAGTTGGGTAACGATCGAAGTTAGATGAGATGTTGTTACCGTCGATGTTCTGTGGCAACACACCTGCCTTCTCGCAGGAAGGAACATCTACCAGCTGAATCTGCTGGGCAGCGCTCTCGCCTGTGCCCAGGGTCTGCAGGAACCACATCTGCTCAGACTTGCCATGGATGGTGTTCAGCAAAGCCCACTGGTTGCTTGTCACCTTGTCGCAGATATCCTTCAACTTACCATGCTCTGAATCGTAAACGGCGAATGAAGCCAGGTCGGCATCCAGAGAAGGAGTATAGTCGAGAAGCTCTACCACGTAGTTCAATTTGCCGTTGTTGCTGAAGTAGCCCTTTGACAAGTCGTTGTTGCCGAAGAGACCGAAGGCAGCAGAACGGTAAGGAACACCTTCTGGAGCATTGATGGAAACGCGGAGGCTATCCACCTGCTTGTAGTTCTTGTCGATAGTTTTCAACACCAGGAAGTTGTCTGGATTCTGTACAATATCCTGGGTGCCATCACCAGCATCGGTATCGGTATATGGCTTCTCATACTGTGCCAGAACATAGTAAGGAGTACCATCCACGTTCATACAGTTGAAGCAGGAACCCTGCAGATAGTTGATTTTGTTGTCGATGTTGAAGCTGAAGGTATGCTCCACGTACCAATTGTCCTTTCCCCAGGTAGGAGGAGCGATGACATCGATGTTATACAGGCTGTCAGACTCGTGGGTCATGATCAGGCGCTGGTAACTGTTCCAGCCCTTAGATGCATCGAATACCAGACCGGTACCCTCCATCTCGAACTTGATTTCACCGGTATTGACATCGTAGGCACGAGTCAGATACTTGTTTTCGCCGTTGAAGGCATCGTGGAACTCCACCAGAATTTCGTTAGACTTCTCGTCCTTATCGAAAAGTTTCTTGGTAACAGGACCGTATGGAGTGATGTTTTGTACATGCTTCCATCCTTCAGGAACCTTGACGCTGAAAGAGCCCACCTGCTTGTGGTTGTTATCGAACAGCGTGATTTCTGAAGACTCATGGAAGTGAGCAGTATAATACTCGCTGTATACTGAGTCTCTAGAAACGATGCTCTGGGTGAAATACCAGTTGCCGCCGTCAGAACCGGTAACCCATCCGTAAGCCTCACCCGAAGCCGAATTGGTAGGAGTATCGCCTACGCGTGTAGGAGCATTGCCGATGCTGGCAAAGCCAGCCTGGCGCATCTGGTAAGCACTGTTGCTGCGATCCACCATGCCTGGCACAGAAACCAGGCGATGGATATCAGCATTCTTAAACTTCTTGGCAAACGATGCCTTGCTGGAGGCCATCGCCGCTGTGCCGCTTGCTCCCAGGAGCAAAGAGAGGCAAAGTGTAGATAATAATCTCATGATTACTTATTTTATCAAGTTTATTTTATGATAGATGATTTGCGATACGACTGCCATACTGCAAGCTTGGCTGCCATGCTGCTGGCAGATGGTCCCATCTGGCGAGCCAAGGCTGGAGCCTGACACTTCGCAGAAGATGCATCAGCATCCTTTGGTATATCCATGAGGAATGGCTGTACCATCCAACCCTGATCGAGCACGTAGTTAGACTTGGAAGGACTCTTCGCCTTGAACACCTGCAGAATCATAGCCAGGAAGTTACCCGACTGGTTTTTGACATTATAGGCAGTACCGCCAAAGAATCCGTAAGTGCCATACTTCTCACTATACTTGAATGTGGCAGAAATAACTCCAGACTCTGAACCCATGAAGTAAGCGCCCTCCTCGTCGAGGAAGGTATCGTAGATAAAGTACTTACCCACCTTACCCAGGCACTGGCTGCTGCGGGTCTCCACGCTACCTGTTTTCTCATTCACAGTGATTGGGAATACCAGTCCCATTTCAGGAATAGAAAGCTCTGTGCGGCTCAATGTAGCATGCACGGTCTGCTGCTCCAGCTTGTCATCCTCGTTGAAATCGTAGTAAGAATAAACATACTCGCCGGCAATATCCTTGTCGAAGTCAAACTGCTTCACCACGAAAGAGTCGGTAACGGCTGCCACCTGAAACTTGATGTAGTCGGCACGGAGATGACCTGTAGTATTCTCGCTGAGCGATACCTTCAATTCCTTGCTCACGGTATCAACCGAAGCCTTTGCCCACTTAGGAGCATAGGTAATCTTGATATCAGAATTAGAACTGTATGCCTTCACGAACTCCGTAGCCTCGTCGTTGCTGAAAATCATATCAGCCTTGTTCATCTCGAGCACCAGACCATACTGGGAAACATTGATTACCACAGAGTCGGCCTCTGTCTTCTTGATAACCAGCTTGGCGTTGCGCGACTGGCGTGAGTCGTTGGCAAGAGCAGCCAGCTTCACGGTGCTGCCCTCGATGCTGGCGCTGAGCCATGAAGGTTCGTCGGTGTAAGCCTCGGCTGGAGTACAGTCCACGGTTACTTCACCCTCGCTGGCATTAGGTCCGAGCGAAGTCTGGGCAGAAAGCACGTTGATAGTGCTCTCGGCCACAGCCTGATAATCGCTGTCACTGCTGCATGAGGCCATCAGCCCCATGGCAGCCATACCTATTATATATATAGAATTCTTCATCTTACTTGATTATTTGTTTGGAGTCAAATTAGAAAGATAATACCATTCGATGACAAACACATACTGACCATTCTCCTTGATAGGCTCTCCTTTTGCGGTACAAGCCAGGGCAATGAATGTATCAGAAGCATAGCCTTCAGAAGCCAGTGTGCCATCGTCCTCGAAGTCACCTTCCTGAGATACGCCGTGCCATACCACGTTCATACCACCCTGTCCGAGCAATGTTCCCTGATTCAGGTCGGCGTTCATCAGCCATAAGGCAGGATATCTGCCGCTAGGGTCATCAATCAGCTGAGAAGGCAGGTTGAGGGCACCCGTCTCCGGATTGTAGCTCAAGCCGATATTATAGGTATATCCGCCAGTGGTGAATGTACCCTTCAGCATGTTCTCCTGGTCTTCCACCTTCGAGATGGTCATATCGCAGGAACCCTGCATGGCAGAGAGTGTCCAGTTGCCTACCCAGGTATCGATGCTTGGAGCATAGGAATTCAAGGTCAGATCCTTGTTGTCCTTTGCTGTCAACACACCAGCCTTGCTTACCAGGAAGTCCTGTGCCTTATCCTCACCCAGAGCCACAGGCTCGTTAACGGCATGGATACCGGTAGGAGTAACATAGAAAGGCTGCTCTACCATCTGTCCGTCGGCAGTGCGCGAAAGAATGCGGCGTGTGGCGGAGTTAATCTCCACCATCTTGCTGGCATCCGAAGAATTGCCCACGCTGTAGTTCACGCCCAGGCGCTTCTGCACGTCGGCGATGCTGTCCAGATAGGAAGTCCAGTCTACGCCGTCAGCCATGCGGGTGAATACCATCTCGTTCTCCCACTTCTTTCCTTTTACGAAGATGCTGTCTTCTGTAAGCTTGGTAATCACGAACTCCCAGTCGCCCTGCTCACCTTCTATATTGCCGTATGTAGGCTCTCCCAGGAAATGGAAGATGTCGTTATAGGTGTTGAAAGAGAGCACAGGTCCCATGCTGCGGTCAACGGTATAACTGGATGTGGCACGCTCGGTAGGTGCAGCAACGGCTGTATCGCCAGCCACGGTCACCTTGCCATTGGCAAACTTCATGAGGAAGGTATAGCCGCCACCGGTCATTCCCTTGCCTGTGAAATAATGAAGCTGCCATCCGTTCTCAGAAGATTCCAGAATCTTCTGAGTATTCTCAACGGTGCTCTCGATGCGGTTGGCAGCCGACTCGTCGAAGAATTCCTTGTCATCGTGCAGACACGACTGCAAGCTCATGCTGCCCAACAAGCAAACGATAGCTATAAATATATGTTTCATAAATCTATTCTATTTTAAATGTTCCAAATCCAAAGAACTCAACTCACTGCCTCTACGCAGGATGGCTGCACGCAACACATCGATATCCACGTTCCATGAATCCTGCATGTAGTTTCTCACGATGTTAAGCTTCTGGTTCAATGCAGATACAGCCTCGTCGCCACCTACCTTCTGGGCATCGTCGAGGATAGCCTGCCACTGCTCAGGAGTATAAGTGATATAGGTAGAAAGCATCTCGGCAAAGTCCTCCAAACCCTCTGACATGGCGTATGGGGTAACAAAGCCCTTGCCGTGAGCCACAGAATCTGCTATCTGATACCAGTTACCACTCACGTAGCCCGACTCGGTAATCTTGTTATAAGATGTGTCGTAAGGCTTCTTCTGGTTCAGGATGTGGGTGAACTCGTGGTGCATGGTGTGGAAGTAATACTGAGTCATCGATGCATAGCTCTCAAGCATGGCATCGGTCAGGTTGTTCACCATGTAGAGTGTTACCTTCAAGCCGCCCTCGGCAGTACCCAATACCATGGTTCCGTTGCTGTTGTAAGCCGGACTACCGATCAGGTGGATTACTCTTGGCACATTGTGCTTCACGAAATCAGGACCCAGCACCTCGGCGTATGAATCGAGCCAGAGATACTTGATGATGATAGCCAGCTTGGCAGACTTTGCCGAGTCGGCTGGAGTCAGGGTATAAGTATAGTCAGACTCGATGTCCTCCATCTTATACTTGAAATCGATGTTGTAAGGACTGGTGTAGTTCTTCTGCAACCACAAGTCCAGACTGTCTCTCTGTGGAGAGGTGACAGGGAAGATGGTTGGATCGTCCGGGTCATTGTCTGAGCAAGACACGAAGCCCAGGCCCATCACCAATGCCAACATCAACATATATATATTATGTTTCATTTCTTACTATTACTTTATGTTTTTTTACTTATTGCGAGGGTTTGGTGTAACACCTGCAGTGATTACATCCTGTGGCAACTGGATGGCGAGACGTGGGTCGCGTGCCTCCATGGAGTCGGTGATGTCTGTAATCTTGTAGTTGCTCTTCACGTCACGGCGATAGATGGTGATGCCGTAGCGCTTCACATCCTGCATGCGCAAGCCTTCGTGAATGGTCATGATTCGGCGCAGGTGAAGGATGCACTGCAGCAAAGGCTCCTCTGTATCCTTGTCGATGGCGAAGCTGGTGTGCAGCGCCTTGCGTGGAGTTGGCTTCTCAGGAGTGTAATAAGCGGTAACAGCGTCGCTGTAGAACTTCTTCACGTCATCCAGGGTAAGCTGCACACCGGTCTTTGAGAAGGCAGCCAACTCGGTATTCAAATCGTTCAGAGCCTCTGCATAATGACCGAGCAATGCCTGTGCCTCAGCTCTTACGAGCAGGGTCTCATCAGCTGTAAACTCTGCATATACTGCGTGAGGAGTACCGATACCTGCCTGGATATCAGCATACTCGAAATCGTAAGGAACCTTACGTACGATATACTTTGAAAGAGATGCATTAGAGAACACGGTGTAGTTGAACACCTTGTCGCTGAAGCCCCAAGGACCTTCTGACTGAACGGTTTCCTTGGCTGCTACGATGGCACTGTGTGCATACTTGTCACCATACTGGAACGGACCTCCGATGACTCCCCATTCAGAAACAACCACCTGCAGCAGCAGGTTTGCCTTCACAGATGAGTTGATGTAGGCATTAGGCTGAATCTGCTTGTTGGCAGAAAGAGCACCCCAGGTGTTCCAGTCTCTCAGCATACCCTTGGCGTTGCTGCCCAATACCTTGTTGGCATACTCCACAGCCTTGTCATACTTCTGGTAATAGAGGTAGAAACGGGCTGCGAAAGCGGCAGCAGAAGTAGATGTGAAGTGGAACTTAGGCTTGTCGTAGGTAGAACCTACCAGCTTCAAGCCTTCCTGCAAATCCTTGTCAATCTTACCATAGAGTTCGGCAAGGGCACCACGGTCGTACTTCACGTGTACATTGGTTTCAACCACCTCTGGGTAAGGAAGACCCAGGTCTGTGGCTGCTGTGGTCTCGTCGTAAGCCATGCAGAATACGTTAGCCAACTGGAACATGGCATAGGCACGGCACAGGAGAGCCTCACCCTTCTGGGCAGAATAAGAGCTCTGGTCTTTCTGACTGTTGATGTGTTCCAAAGCGATATTGGCTGTGGTAATGGCATCATAATAGGTAGACCAGTAAGTAGCAGGAGCCTCGTAAGCACTGGTCTCAGTGATGTCGGCCCATTCGTATGCCTGCTGCTGAAAGCGGTCGGCAGCATCCCAACCGGTATTCAGGTTACAATCGGTATTGTCAGAATACATCTCCAGCAGATAGGCTGGATGCACCTGTGGGTAGGCATTAACCAGGAGCTTCGACACATCGGTAGGGCTCTGCAGGTCCAGACGGCTATCTGGCTGCTTGTCCAGATAATCGTTGCAGGAAGTCATGCCAGCCGACAGTGCCAACGCTACAATGGCGATATATAATTTCTTTATTTTCATTTTTATTTTCTACAATAATTAAAGTCCAAGTTTCAATGTAAGAGTAAACTGCTTTGGCATTGGCGAAGCCACACCACCCGCATTCATGAACTCAGGATCCTGACCGTTCAGCTTCTTGTCTGCATAGAGCAGCATGAGGTTGGTAGCCTGAAGTTTCAATGAGATGTTGTTCACTGGTGAGTTCTCCAACCAGCGGTGTGGGAAGTCGTATGCCAGTGAAATCTCCTTCAGGCGGATGAAGTCACCCTTGGCTGTACGAACAGAAGTATAGTTGTAAGCATTGTAGGCAGTGTTCAGCAATGTACGGTTCTGCTCATACTCATAACGGCTCACTACACCAGGCACATTGGTAACATTCTCATCACCAGGCTGCATCCAGCGGTTCTTGAAATCGTGGTTCATAGATGTCAAGTCGTTATACTTGGCTTTGAAAACCGGGTCAAGGCGCACCACGTTGCCGAAGGCGTATGTAAGGAACAGGTTCAGATGGAAACCCTTATAGTTAAAGGTGTTACCCAGGGAACCATTGTAGATAGGGTCTGTAGAACCCTCGTAAATCAGATAGTCCGTATTGTTACGCTCCTGGAAGTTGAGGTCACCCACGGTAGCCTGGCCCTTCTCGTTGATGCATACAGGATTGCCCTTCTCGTTGATGCCCACGAATGGGATAGAGAACAAGGCACGGGCTGGATAACCCTGCTTCGCAAAACCGTTACCCTGAACCAGGTCGATGACGCGACCCTGATTGTAGAGGTTGGTAATCTCTGTGCGGTTGTGAGAGTAGATCAGACTGGTCTGCCAGCTGAAATCGTTGGTCTTCACGTTGGTAGAAGAGATGCTCAACTCCTCACCCCATGACTTCATGGAACCCACATTGGCATAGGCTGTGCCATAGAGCTGGGTAACGGTAGGAGCAATCTCATCGAAGTTGCGACGCTGATATACATCGAATGTAACGTTCAGACGGTTGTTGAAGAAACCTGCATCCACACCGAAGTTGAACTCGTGCTTCTTCTCGTAGGTAAGCTCGTCGTTACCGAGTGCTGCTACCACGAATCCCAACTCCTTGTCGGTAGTAGTAGGACGGTAAGGAGTATTCATAGAGAGCTTGGTGAGCGCATTGCAGTAAGATGCATCAGGAGGAGTACCTGTCAAACTGTAAGACACACGGAAGGTGAGGCTTGACAATGGCTTGAGCTTAGGGAAGAAGCTCTCCTCGTGTACGTTCCAGGCACCGGATACGTTCCATGTAGGCATCCAGCGTGCCTTGGTGGTACGGCCCATCTGGTTAGAACCCTCGTAGCGGAATGTTCCGTTCACTACATACTTTCCATTGAAAGAATAGGTTGCATTGGCATAGAATGCCGCACTGCGTGAATCGGTGTTGCGCAGGCTGTAATAGTTGGAGTTCTCCTGATCCAGCTTCTTGAAGTAGAGATACTCAAAGTAAGCAGTCTCGCCACGGTAGTTCATGCCCCAGCCGTTAAACCAGCTGCGGTTACGGCTGATGCTGGTAGTCTCGAGACCACCGAAGAGGTTGACGATGTGCTTATGCGCAAAAGTATGGTTGTAGTTGGCTGTGGCACGGAAGTCATAGTCCAACATACGGTTCTCTGTGCGCTGATAGATACCACCCTGCTTCAATACGGATACTGGCAGGGCATAGAGGTCGTCCTTGTCAGTGAAGAGCAGCTTGTTGGCATCACGAATCAGCGAGTTGTCCATGGCGCGGTAAGCCAACGCCTGGTTTGAATCCTCCAGGATGTTGTGCTCCTGCGAAGAAGTGCTGTACTTGATGGCACCCAGTGTAGAGAGCTCCAGATCCTTGAAAGGCTTCCACTTCAACTCCAGCTGGAACTTGGCATCAGCCACGTTCAGGTCGATGTAGTTGCTCTCCAGCTCATGCAGGATGTTGAATGCTGCATAGTTGGCATGATAATATGTATAAGGATCCAGCGCACGTGATGTGTTCAGGGCGTAAGAATATGGGTTGATATCGAAGTCACGCTTCACCTGACCTGATACCACGTCCACATCCTGTCCCAGAGTACCTGGAGCTCTCTGCTTACGGTAAGAACCGCCACCAATCAGGTTGACAGAGAGATTATCCAGAATATGATGGGTCATATTCATGCTCACGGTATAACGGTTCACCTTGCTATCCTTGTACCATCCTGGGTCAACCATGGCAGAAAGTGAAGCATAGTAGTTACTCTTCTCGGTACCGCCGCTCAAGCTAACAGAGTGGTTCTGCATGATGGCAGAAGAGAAAAGCTGCTTAAACCAGTTGGTATTGCGATACTCTGCCTGCTGCAGGTAGGCATTCTGAGCCTCCTGGGTGTTGGCGAGACCAAACATACCAGTGGTACTGTTGTAGGTGTTGATCATCTCATACATCTTTCCATATACACCATAGTCGCTGCCATTGAGGATATCAGAAAGATTGAGCCATCCTTTATCCTTCAGCTCTTTGTAGATGGCCATCTGGTCCTGAGAGTTGAGAATATCGAAATTGCCGTAAGATGGAATCAGACGGGTAGTAAACTCACCGGTGTAGTTCAGATGAGCCTGTCCCTGCTTACCCTTCTTGGTAGTAACGACGATGACACCTGCCATCGCGCGCGCACCATAGATAGATGTAGCGGAACCGTCCTTCAGAATCTGGAAGCTTTCGATATCATCAGAGTTCAATCCTGCGATAGCAGAAGAAATCAGGGTCTCCGGGTCACCGGAAGCCAAGTCATCGGCACTCACGTCGGAAACATCCTCCATGATAACGCCATCCACTACCCAGAGAGGCTTGGAAGAACCGTAGATAGATGTTGCACCACGCACACGGATCTTCGGAGCAGAACCAAAGGTACCACTCACGTTCTGCACGGATACACCGGCAGCACGACCCTCAAGAGAGCGGCTGATGTCGGCAACACCATTCAATTTAGCTTCCTCGGCGTTTACTCGGTCGGTAGCACCGGTAAACAAACGTCGGTCAGTTTTCTGCAAACCAGTCACAACCACTTCCTGCAACTGCGCTTCAGGACGAAGCACCACCTTCATGTTGGCAGTAGCAGCCAATGTCTGACTTTTCATTCCCACGTAGCTAAACACGAGTTTAGTTCCGCTAGGAACATTCAGCTTAAATTTACCGTCAATATCCGTGACTGTACCCTTACTGGCAGCTCCTCCTGAAATCAGGACAGAGGCACCGATAACCGGTTCATTGTCATCCGCAGATATTACGGTTCCAGATACGTCAATCTGGGCAAACGCAGCTCCGATGCTCATCAAGAGACAAACAAAGAAGAGCGAGAGTCTTTTTTCCATAATTTCTCGTCTTAATTTTAAAATTATTATGTAATAATGTGATATCGGCTGCAAAATTACAATAAAAATATGAAATATTATCTTTTTTTGCATAAAATCTGCAAAAATATGCGTTTTTTCATATTTTTAGTAAGAAAAAAAAGGAAAAATAATAAAAAATAGATAGTATAAGGCCATGATAAGGCTACAAAATATAACCTTATCATTACCCATTCGTTAAAAGCAAGAAAAGCCCTCTTCCCCTACTATTGGTTCAGCTTCTCCTTCAGTTCCTTCACTCTATCTCTACTCACCTCGAAATCTTTCTCGGGATAGCGGCGGAGCCTGAGGATAAGCTTGGCATTCCAGGTGCTCTCCATCTTCACGATATCTTCGATGTTGATGATATGCTGCCTACTGCAGCGGAAGAACATCTTGGGATCCAATTCGGCTTCGAGTTCGTTCATACTCTCAGAAATATGAACCGATGTGCCATCTTCCAGATAGGCAATCGTATTCTTGCCATCAACCTCGAAATGACTGATGGAAAAACTGTTGACGATTTGAAACTGGTCGCCTTTCGGTATCAGGAAGCGTTCCCTGTATTTTGGGGTCTGAGGCTGGAGCATGGCGAGGAGCCGGGTGATATCCTCCTGTGGAGAAAGCATTTTTCTGGCTTTCTCCATCGCTTCCTTCAATTCGTCTTCCTCTACGGTTTTTTGGACATACGCCACGCCATTATTTCTGAATGCCTTCAGCGCATACTCATCATAAGCGGTAATGAAAATGACGGGTACCGTCGGCTTCTGCTTTTCAAAGGCATTGAAACAGGTACCTCCGTTGATTCTAACGTCAGACAGGATGAGGTCGTAACGATTGCCGTCTTCGAGGATTTCTCTCAGCTCAGCCACACTCGTCACCGGACCCTCTATCACCACATTGGGTTCTATCTTCAACAGCATCTTTCTGAGCTGATTGAACATTCTCTTTTCATCTTCGATTACCAACAGTTTCATTGCCATGATTCAAATTTTTGTTTATATTACATTTTACTGAAGTTTCGCAAGTGGTTCAAGAACGGGCTGAAGGCCCAAAAGCTCCTAGCCCAGGGCATCGCCCTG
>OLGI01001778.1_pt1 | contig 17656 bp, 19 predicted proteins | sample 1605221 | NCBI WGS metagenome assembly OLGI01 (sample SAMEA3888915, study PRJEB22519) | human gut metagenome | biome: human gut; feature: human-associated habitat; material: faeces | place: Denmark | collected 2010 | reverse complement strand
AGTGAGAGTAGAGGCACAGTACCGTAGAAATCATGGAAACATGATGGAGGGATAGCCTCAAGTCGAGATAACAGTTAAATTTGAAAACACAATAAACACAGCTTCGAATATGACAAAGAAAATCCGCTGAAAAGGAGTGGATGCCTGTGTTGACTTCGGAGCGGAAGAAACCCAAGAGAAGCAAAATCCGTTATGCGGAGTATTACGACCTGCAAAAGACTTTGGACAGTCTGTATGCCGATAGCTCAAAAGGCAAAGTGTTTGTTCACCTTATGGAACTCATTTCCAGTGAGGAGAATATTAGAATGGCATATCGGACAATCAAGGGAAACACAGGGAGCAGTACCGCAGGAGTAGATAAGCGCACCATACAAGACCTTGCCAAATTGAACGAGGAAAAATATGTGGCGCTGATTCAAAAGCAGTTTAAGAGCTATCACCCCCGCCCTGCCCGCAGGGTGGAAATCCCAAAACCAAACGGGAAAACCCGCCCCCTTGGAATCCCGACCATTGTAGACCGCATCGTGCAGCAATGTGTCCTGCAAGTCTTGGAGCCAATCTGTGAAGCAAAATTTTATGACCATTCCTATGGCTTTAGACCGAATCGCTCCACAGAACATGCCATCGCCAGATGTGACCAGCTAATACAGTTATCGCACCTGTATTATGTTGTGGACATCGATATAAAAGGCTTCTTTGACAATGTAAACCACACAAAGCTGATTCAACAGATGTGGGAAATGGGAATTCAGGATAAACGGCTTCTGTGCATTATTCGGGAAATGCTGAAAGCCCCAATCGTGTTGTCTAACGGAGAAATTCTCCACCCAAGTAAAGGGACACCGCAAGGCGGTATTCTCTCTCCACTGTTGTCCAACATTGTTCTCAATGAACTGGACTGGTGGATAGCGTCGCAGTGGGAATGGATGCCGATGCACGGCAACGCAAAATATACTCGTCTCAACGCAAATGGCAGCATCAACCGTGGCTACCAGTACCGATTGCTGCGTGAAAGCAACCTAAAGCCTGTATTCATCGTTCGATATGCCGACGATTTCAAGCTGTTCTGTCGAAACCGCAAAGAAGCATTTTGTTTATATGCGGCAACAACGCAATGGCTAAAGGAGCGGTTGAAACTGGACATCAGCCCAGAAAAATCTAAGGTGGTGAACCTAAAGCGCCACTATTCGGAATATCTGGGATTCAAGATGAAAGCACAGCGCAAGGGAGATAAGTATGTCGTTCGGTCTCACATGAGCGATAAAGCGCAGAAAAGGGTAAAAGACCAACTGGCGAAGTGTGTTAAGGAAATTCAACATCCGAAAAGCGAGCAAGACCAGCGTAAGCAAATCTTTCGGTACAACTCTATCGTAATTGGAATGCACAATTATTATCGTGTTGCTACCTGCGTCAATCTGGACTTCTCACCCATTGCATTCGCCATCGGCAAGCAAATGAAAAACCGTTTGGGTAAGCAAGGACTAAGCAAACAGGGTAAATTAGAAAAGGGCTACATCAAGAGTAAATATGGCAACAGCAGCCAAATTCGCTTTCTGAAAGGACATCCGCTTATACCAGCAGGATATATCCGGCATAAGAACCCATTGGGGAAAAAGCGGAGCATCAATCGCTATACAGAGAGCGGACGAGAGGAAATCCATCGGATGCTTGGTGTCAATATTGAAATTCTCACATGGCTGATGCGTAATCCAAGGCTGGGGCAGTCTGTGGAGTATGCGGACAACCGTATTTCTCTATATGCGGCACAGTATGGAAAATGTGCTGTTACAGGCAGAACGCTCGCACTCCATGAAATTCACTGCCATCACAAGCGGCCTAAGTCGGCAGGCGGAACAGATGCCTACGCAAATCTTGTTATAGTCAGTGAGGCTATCCATCAACTTGTTCATGCCACTGATGAAAAGACCATTTCCCGCCTGCTCCAAACCCTGCGGCTGGATGATCAACAGCGAAACAAGCTCAACAAACTGCGAAAACAAGCAAATCTGAACGCAATCTAAAACCATCTACCCGCAACGAAGTGTGTAAATTGTGTTTGAAACAAAATGCTGTTATCCCGATGGAACGCCGTGTGAGGGGAAACTCTCATGCACGGTGTGGAGTGGGGGAAAATCCAGAGATTGCCTCAAAGGATTACCTATCACTATTGCCAGGCGCCTTTTCGAGTGGAACTCCGAAGTATGAGGATTTTCGGATCGTGCTGGAGGAGATCGTGCGGATCTCTTTTCCCGACGAGGTCGTCCCCAGCCCCTATCCCGGTTCATGGCCGGATGCAGGCGAACTCAGAGCGGGGGATGAATTTTCTTTGGCATGGCGCTGCTTGGACGCACAGTATTGGGGCGTTGCGCAGCGTCGAAAACGCATTTTTCTCCTTGCTGACTTCGCTGGGCTACTTGCACCGCAGCTTTTATTTGATGTTTTTGGCGAGGAGGAAAACTGCGAGGAGGAGGTCATTTAAGTGTATCACTGCGACACAAACGGGCAGATGACAATGCTCGAGACGGGAGCGCCCGAAAAGGATGCCGAATCGCAAAAGCGCAGGCCCCAAAAGCAGGATTCCGAACTGGTCTCGATCCCATATTTTTATTTAGACCTGAAATCCAAGCATGTCGACCTTTTCGGGCAGCGACATTGGGAATTGCGTTCCCCATATCGTCATAATAAGCGACCTCTCAACACCGGAGTCGCGCCCCGAAAGCCGCTCCGAGCGTCGCTGTCCAATATACTGGAGGTGGCCCCCGCTCTAAAGTATTATCTGTCGAAAACCGCCTGTATAGGCATCCTGCGCCGCGCTTTTGAGCGTGGCAAAGAACTGCCGAAGAAGCTGGCGCGTGCGCTGAAGATTCAAGCGGGGCTCATGCAGCCGGACGGTCAGCCTACCGACCTGAAGGCATTTCATGTCAACCAGCGGGACGAGGGCATCGACCTACACGGTGTGTCTGGTGCTTTGATGGCGACCAACAATATGCAGATGCAGACCTTTGTGACGCAGCCGGATGAAGCCGTTGAGGGTTTTGACGGCTACAACGGTGACCTGACCGGTGATGTAGCGGCTACGCTCGGAGTCAACTGCGGAATGTCTACCGGCAGAAACGGGGTCATGGCTTTCGCCGCCAATCAACGGGATGAAGTTCGTGACCTGCATGATGTGGCTGGGGCGCTTGGCGCACAGCCCGGAATGAAGCAGCAGACTTTTATCGCTGCTGCTTTTTCGGCAGGTCAGGGCAGAAAAGCCGGTGGTATCGGCTATCAGGAGGAATGTTCTCCTACGCTGAAAGCGGCGGAAAGCGGAACAAACATGGTGCCGTCTGTGCTGTGTCTCAACGACCAGGGCGGCAGCGTCATGGAGTGCAGTGAAAATGTGTCCGGTACTCTGCGGGCGCAGGGGCATGGACACCAGCCTCTCGTGTACGAAAACCATGGCATTGACAGTCGATATACCGGCCCACACAAGGTAGCCCCTACCATGTCCGCAAGATACGGCACGGGCTTTTCTGAACCTCGTGCACACGATACAGATTCACACGATTGACAATGCAGAGGAGGGACACTGGTAAGAGTGTCCCTCCCGTATCGTGTTTTGTGAGAGAAACCTTTATAATGCATTTGGGCGATTAGTCCAAGTGAATTGTAACAGGAGGAAAATAATGCGGGAAGAAAAAACATTTCGTGTAGTTGTTTTTCGTTTCGAGACGGATGCCAGTACCAATTATACACGGTATATGATTACGAAAAATTATATGCCGTTTTTCCCTGGCAACCAATGGCTCGAACTGAAAAGCATACGAAAGACGAGCACTGGAAAGGAATATGCAAAGAAGCTTGTAGCGTTTTTGAACTGGTTGGATTCAAGAAAGGTCACATACGAAAATGCGACAAATCACCATGTGCGAGAGTTCTTACATGAACTCGTATTTGGTAACTTGGCGGACGAAAAAGTACTATCACTACAGTCATCGGTGGGATATTCAACATTAACAAAGTATGTCACAGTCATCACGGGTTTTTATGGCTGGCTGGATGATATGCGACAGACAGAGATGCTTTGGAAGAAAAAATCCGTACAGGCGAATTGCTCTTTTCTGTATGGACAAATCTATTCACGGGAGTATAGATATTTGATTGACGGATATGCTGCCAGGCTTAAGTCCAGTCGTGATTACACCAAATGGTACGACAAAGCAACAAAAGAGTTGCTATGTAGAAACTTCAATACTCTGCGGGATGAAGCGGTGTTGCGCCTCACCTTCGAGGGATTTCGAATCGATGAGGTTCTTAGCGTTACGCTTGACAGTTATGATGCCATAGAACAGCTTGTACAGCCAACAAGGTCAAAGGGACGAGCTAATGCCAGAAATGGAGAAAATAAACTCAGGCTTGTTGCCCTCCCCAAGAAAACCTGCGAGGTTATAGACAAGTACATCCAGACTGAAAGGGCGGATGCCGAGAGTGAGAGCGGCAAACTCAGTCAGTATTTATTTATAAATCTGAACTCCGGAAAAAGACAAGGCCTGCCTATGTCTTATCATAATTACCTAAAGATATTAAAGCGGTGTGCCACTCGTGCCGGGCTCGATGCGGCGAAAATACGAACCCACAATGGGCGCAGCACAAAAGTTATGGAATTTCTTGAACATCAGTCCCTCCATCCAGAAGACAATATTACCGATGGCATTATCATGGAAAGCCTCGGCTGGAGGAGCTTTTCATCTATCGATCATTACAGGAATCATAATAATCCCATCATAGCAAAGTCAGTCATGGAAAAGCTGCATAGGGGTGGTGAGGAAAATGAGTAAAGCAAAGCCGCTCACTGCTGAACAATGCGAAGCCGCAAGAGAGGCCATGCTTACGGGACACAGTTTGTCAAAAATATCCAGATGTGCAGGGGTTGTTGCTACGATAGAGTATATGCTTAAAGACATACGCTTACTGGAAACATATTTGCAGAGGATGGCCTCTGCCATTACCCAGAAGCGAGAACAGATATCCCATAGTGCATTGTTGCTTTCAATGTTCCATTACGAAATGTCTTCTCTGTCGCTATATGATCCAGCATTCAAGGAAATGCTTCTTAAGGCTGTGGAGCAGGAACGTATTATCCAACGGAAACTTTTCGTTGCAGGTAATTCTACAGAAGTGACACCTTACCGTGATGTTTGGAAGTTATATGAGCCGTATGGGAATGTATTACGGCTCAAACGGCTTGATTTCACAGCCATCAAACGGCCTTCTCTGCGGTCTGAGGTGAAATATTATTTCTGTTATCTATTTGAACAAAGAGGGAAAGTTTATGTGCCTCTTTTTGATGCGTGTAAGCTGGCAATCAACACACTTGCAGATATTGCGCCGGAGGTCATATATTTTGCGGATATAACGGAAGGTCACATCAGGACACTGGTTTTAGCCCTTGAAGCAATGCGGAAAAATGATGGAGAACCATTGTCTCAATATTACATTGCAAAATCCGTAAACGGTCTAAAACGGATCATGTGTTACCTCATGAGCACTGAACGGGACACACAAATTAGAGCGCCAAGGCCGCGCACCAATCCGTTTGATATTGTTACATTTCACAATCTTCGCCAGTTTAACACACCTACCGAAATCATTCCGGAAGAAGTGGTGGAGCAATTGGACTTGCATCGAGAAGAAATGCCCTGTCAATACAGGCTGCTATACGATTTATTCATGAATACAGGACTGAGATTGAAAGAAGTGTACCTTCTTGAAGAAGACTGCATTGAAGAATCTCGATACCCTAATGTCTGCCAACTGAAATATATTCCGCATAAAACACTAAGTGCAAGACATCGACGCGGAGCTGGGGACTACCACAGGATCATGATACCCAAAGATATAGCTGGAAGGCTTTCCCAACATATCATTGAGGATGCTGAGGAAAGAAAAATAGCGGGGACATCGTATATTTTCCGAAGCAGAAGGTATGGGTATGAGAGAGCAGTTATTGACTCTCAACCATTTGTCAAATGCATCCGTGGGATTATCAGAAAGACCTTTATCTCCGATTTCAAACAGGGTGCAGCTATCGTAGACCGGATGGTTGCAAATATAACGCTTTCCGTACATCGACAGATAAATTGTAGGCTTTTCATAGTGGTATCGCATCTCCATCTCCAAAACAAAAAGAGGAAAGCCCCTGTTACAGGGCCCACCTCCGTTGATAATGCTTTAGTCGTCAAACATTTTGCATGACGCTTTGCAGTAAGGGTAGGGACCACCGCAAGCTTTACAACCTGCGGGCGGCATGTCGTCCCTGAAGATCAGATACTCGTCGCCTCTTTCGTCGAGTCCGAGTTCCATTTCGTCTGCGCTCTCGTACTCATAATCCAATTCCTCAATTTCCCATCCACAGGACGGGCAGGCATAAATATCGCATCCGCCTTCGGGATCTTCTTTCCGATCCATCACCGCTCCGCACTTGTTGCAGATGGCGTATCCCTTATTCAGGTAGTCCATCAATTCACTACCTGCCGGTTTAATAACCTTTCTACCTTTTCTGCGCACTTTCATTACCTCCTGTTAATCTGGAAGTATCTGCTATTATACAGTACCCCCGGTATTAAGTCGAGAGATATAAAGAGCTCTTCGGTATCTCCTTTCCATAAAGCGCCCTGCAAAATCTACGAAAAAAGCGAAGAGAGCGTGTTTTTTACACGACTCTCAACGCCTGTTGGCTCAACTCTTTCGAGTAGGCTTGAAGCGATTGAACAGATTCTTGAATGTCTGGGATGTAAATGTCCCCGTTTCCTCGAATCTCAGTCCTCTTCTCATCCAAACGCCGTAGAACATCAGCGGCAATACAAGTTCCGCCGCAGCAATGCCGATCTTCGCGTACCGATCGAGCGTATTCTCGTCAAGCTGAAACGCTTTCAGTGTCGCGTCTTCGTCATGGGCTGCTTTATCCATGGCCCGACGCTCCGACTTTTCCTCGATTTCAGTTTCCGTTTTGATCTCTTCGATACGGAGCTTGTGCAGTGCTGCAAGGTTCTTGATGACCTCCGATTTCTCGTCTTTGTTAGATGCCGAGTTGAGATTGTTGATCTCGGTTTCGATTGCATAATCCAGCAATTTCTTGATTTCTGCCATATTGCATTTCTCCTTTCAATAAGTTGGCTCCATAATAGGGGGTGTTATTCGTGCGGGAGGAAATTCTCGTTGCGAACATTGAGTGTGACGGTTTTCATGCCAGAAATAGTTCGCACATCTGTGCCCAATTCGAGAAACAGAAATGGTTCGCTCGTCGGGTCAGAACGGTCGATCCGAAGATCGCCGACTGGAATGTACCTTCGCCGAAATATAAGCGTTCCGACTACAAGCCCGATGATAATGCCGACAACAATGCCAATGATGAGATCCATGTCATACCTCCAAAATGATTTTTCAGATTTTTACCCCGGGCAATTTTCCAGATACCAATTTAGCATCTGATCCAGTTACCCGCGTGCCGGAAAATATAAAAAAGAAAGAGCCGTTGTCAGCGGCTCAATCTTCTTTATTTTGCAATGTGTTCTTCAAGATACTTGAGTAATCTTTTTGCTTCATCGGTCGATAAAGATACCAACACCCAACGTTCCCCATCCATGATTTCTCGATCTTTACAAGCAATCATAAAAGGTCGTTCGTCGTTATTTTCCTTATCAAACCGAAAATCTAAATTTTCAAACATAGTGTCCATAGAAAAACACTCCTTTCCATAAAGGGGTTTGCTTAATCTGCGGAACTGTCCTCGTAGACCGTCCGTTTTCTCAGAGAAGACCATGGAATGTATCTTTCCTCTCGGCAGACAGGACACAAGAACCGACTGGTCTTTCCACCGACATCGACCAGCTCGTCACTGTCGGCTTCCAGCTTGCTCCCGCAATTCGGGCAGTTGAAGCGGTAGCATTGTCTGACCGCCACATTCACAATCCGCATCTCAATCACGCTCCTTACTCAGCAGCCAGAAGAACCGCCGATACAAGTTGTAGTAGACCTCGCGGCAACAGGGGATGGCATACTGCATTTTCAAGGCATTGTAGGACAGACCTTCTGTGACCCCTCGCAAAATATAAGGATAGAGGTCACCGTCCGTACCAATGGCAGCTTGCTCGACCAGTTCCATACGTTTGGCAAAGGATACACGAGATTCCGCACACCTTGCAGTTGGATCGCTCCGTACTTGGCCACTTTTGACGAAAATATCAAGGTCGTTCGGACGGCTGCTCAGGCCAAGCAGAGCATTGTAGGCTTTCTTCCAGATCGGATACTGGAGGCAGAAATGCTTCAGTTCGTAATACCGGTGCTTGCCAATCCAGTATGGATTTTTCTCAGACAGCTCCGGACGGATTTCCGTTGCCATTATTGTCGTTCTCCTTTCCACAAAAATCCTGTCTCCTCGTAGAGACGCTTTGGGGAGATGTAAAAGTTGATACGGCCATAGCGTGAATCCATCTCCTCGATGGTGGTGACTAATTTTCCGCTGCGAGTGGCTTTGCCAATCGGGAGCCACCCTGAGACGATGCCGGCGCGGACCCATGAAGCATCTTTGCCATACACACGGGCCGCAACAGCCACGGGGACAGACCCCTGAGGGAACTCTTGCTCGTTCATTGGCGTTTACCTCCTTTCAACGGCTATTCTAAGTTAGCAACTGCGCTTTGTTAAAACAACCTCGGTGGTCCAGTCCTGAGCTTGCCATCGGACCATCGTCATTTCGCAGGGATAGTCCTCAAAGCCGATGGTTTCGCAGGTAATGAAGCCCTCCAAAACACCGATGATGACTTCAGCCTCGTACTGTTTGTACGGAAATATCAGTTCGGGAAGCTCTCTATGTACGGAACCGCAGCGAGTGCATTGAAGCCGCCGCATGGGGATCTTCCAGGTCTTTCTTCCTTTCGTCCGTACAATCCGAGTAACACGGTCATAGTATTTCAAATCGCCGCCGCATTTGGGGCAGGTTGATACATCATTTGTAATCATATACATCGCTCCGTCAAAAAATAAAGTGTAGGAATAGCTTGACAACTCCTACACCATAATATATGATTACAAAGGACAAATCAACTATGGAGGTGCAACTCATGCTTGTAAAATGCCCTGAATGCGAATTGCAGGTAAGCGACAAGGCTCCGGCTTGCCCTCATTGCGGCTATCCAATGAAACCGTCAGTAAAGCGAAAACCGAGAGCCAAAAACAATAAACGAAGACGCCTCCCGAACGGGTTTGGCCAAATCAGCGAAATAAAAAACCGCAACCTTCGGAATCCCTTTCGGGCAATGGTTACGGTTGGAAAGACTCAGGACGGCAAGCCTATTTGCAAACCGCTCAAGCCTGACTCATATTTTGCAACTTATAATGACGCATATGCAGCGCTCGTGGAATACAATAAGAATCCTTATGACCTCGGCGCCGCGATCACCGTCAAAGAGCTTTACGACAAGTGGTCGGAAGAGTATTTCAAGACGCTCAAATCGGATGGCAGTTCACGAGCCGTTACTTCAGCTTGGAAGTATTGTTCGGCTGTCTACGATATGCGAGTGATGGATGTCCGTGCCCGCCATGTGAAAGGCTGCATGGATGAGGGTGTTGCCACTGTCAGAGGGAAAGAGCAGCACGCCAGCGCATCCATGAAGAACAAGATCAAGTCCTTGTTCAACCTGATGCTTGACTATGCTCTGGAATATGAGATCGTCGACAGAAACTACTCTCGCACATTCAAGCTGACTGACGAAACGATTAAAGAGATCCAGAAAGTCAAGAAAGAGCACATACCTTTTACGGACGAAGAAATATCAAAGCTCTGGGAGCATGTCGACGATAAGAATTTCGTTGATGTGATACTCATTCAGTGTTATTCTGGATGGCGTCCACAAGAGCTCGGCCTAATTGAGCTTGCCAATGTAGACCTTGAGAATTGTACTTTCAAAGGCGGCATCAAGACCGAAGCTGGTGAAGACCGCGTCGTACCTATCCACTCAAAAATTCGTTACCTCGTGGAGCGACATTACAATAAAGCCAAAGAATTCGGCAGCCCGTATCTCTTCAACTGCAAAGACAAGCGCAGCGGTAAGACTGTGATGATGAGCTATCAACGCTATAAGGCCGGCTTTGAGATGATCCGTGACGAGCTTAATCTTAACCCGGAGCATCGTCCTCACGACGGAAGAAAGCACTTTGTCACGGCCGCAAAGAAAGCCGGTATTGACGAATATGCAATCAAATACATGGTCGGTCACAAGATATCCGACATCACCGAAAAGGTCTATACCCAGCGAGAATTCGACTGGCTGAAGGAAGAAATCGAAAAAATAAAATAGGGTGTATTCTGTGTAGGAATGTCGATGTAGAAATAATATAGGAATAATATATGACTTACCTACATTTCTACCCTTTCAACCACATCTTACTACTGCTCAAACCATTGAAATAACGGCACTTAACGGTGAGCAATCTGAAAAGATGTTTCTATGGTATAATTTGAATACGAAAATTGAGCAACAAATTTGAATTTGACAAAGGAGTGTGATTGTATGAAGAAGTTGATAACACTTGTCTTAGCATTAGTTTGTGTGTTAGGTTTGGTCGGTTGCAATCAAAAGGCTGTTAGTGCTTCAGAAGTGTATTCTTTCCCCGAACCTACAACAATGATTACAGTGTCTTTCTACTCACAAGGAGAAGAAACTGCATTTGAAATTGGTTCAGAGGAATATGACTCCAATGATTTATCTACAACCCCTGTTATTAACTGGTTCTATGATTTGAAGCTGACTGCTTGCGATGAGCCAGAAGCAGTAGAAGGCTCGGAAAGTTATGAATTCTATGTGAAAGGTGAAAGCGCCTTTACCTACGAAGATAGAGGTAGCGAAGCATATATTATCATTGGTGGGAGCTACTACAAGGTAAGCAATCCTTCTGCTCCACCGATTAACTAACCCAATTCCAGTTTGTCGAACTTATCGTACCATAACGCAAAAGTGTTTGCAACTGGAACTGCCAACAGAAAATTCTGTGTATTCGCAAGAAAATAGGAATCGTGCGGGGAACTACGCCCACCTGACCTCAGAAAACGGCAAATGAGCCGTTTTGACAAGCGGCCGTCCGGCGTTTCAGCAGCACGCAGAGCACACCAAGAGTGGTGATACCACCCCTCGTCTCGCACATGCGGAAAGCACTGAACACATGGTGTGTAGGCCACAATTCTGACAAAAGCAAAAAAAGATTACGCAGCCCAGCGGGGCCGCGACGCCTCGGAACAGCGACGCGCATGAACGCATCGCTGTCCCGAGGCTCTCTGTGTCCTTCTGAAGCACACCGGACCAAGACCCAAAAGCGGCAAAGTATGCCGTTCTGACACCTGGCCACGCAGGGTTTCCGAAACGTGCGGAACGGTCCGAGGGTAGTGATACCACCCCCGTCCGAAGCGCCCCTGTTTCGGCGTGTAAGCCGCTGTGTGCGATCCTGTTGGCGAAGGCGAGTGTGTACCCGCTTTTGCTCGTGAAAGCAAACATGGGCCGTTTGTGCGAGAAGTTGAAAAATGCGCTAAAAAGCGGTTTGGAACAGCGTTGTAACAGTAACTTTTTGGCGATATTCGTGGAAGTGATTTTGTGGTTTTTTGACAGGTTGAGGAAGGCTCCGGCGCTTTTGGCACCGGAGCCTTCCTTGAGCCTTACTTTACAAGTACAACGGAAATTTTGATCTCCTTTTCCGCCTCACTCAGGTCGAACGCACCGCCGTCTGCGACGCTGACACGCAGTTCATACAGTGTGCCATCGGACAGGGTATCCACGGCAGCGCCTGTCTCATCCGTGATCGACCACAGCTCTTTGCCGACCTCCGCCAGCTTTCCATCTGCACCGTAGGCATAGAGCTTCAGCCCGGCGGTGTCCCCGGAAAGATTGTTCATCCGGAACGAGACCGTCGTGTTGGGATGAACATTTTCGACCGTCACAGTATTGCGCCAGCTGGCGACCGTGCCGGCACCGCCGTCCTGCTCAAACTGTTCCTGTGTCAGTACGTTCCGCGCGGCCTTATCGAGATCGACCTCTCGGTACGGCATTTCGGGCAGATAGGCGAATCGATCCTGTAATCTGAGCAGCTCCAGATAGCCCGTCGGGCAGTAGAGCGCGTTGCCGCTGTTGCCGGCATACATACCAATAGCCATGTTATTGTAGCCATATTTGTTGGAGACGTCCATGGTGAATACCGTCTCGCCGGTGGCAAAGTCCAGAATGATGTACTGCCACATGCCGCTTTCCAGATCCTGCACATAGCCGTAGATATAGCCCGTTGCGGTGGAGAGCTTGAGAATCGATGTATCGCTCAGATCATTTCGAGACCAGATGCTCTTCATCTCATAGCCGCTATCGGTTTTCACGGTGTCCACGCGCTCGACGCCGGGCGCGATCATGCAGTTGCCCTTTGTCAGCCAGTTTGTGTCATAGATGTTGGCATAGCTCTGGATGGAGGAATCGCTGTCGGGATCGGCAAGGCCTGCGCTGCCTGCGCCGAACCAGTTGCAGACAATCGTGCTGACGGTGCCCTCGCTGTCATCATAGACGATGGCAGAGTTTTCAACCGCCACCTGATAGCCCTCGGGCAGATCGTCCAGCACCGGCAGACTTGCAACGATCTTACCGGTCTTCATATCGAGCGCCAGTAGCTTGACGGGGTCTGCGTTGTCGGTGAACATCACAAGATCCGGCGTCAGCGACGGGGAGCAGCCGCCGCCCCAGGCAAGACCGCCGCCGGTGGTCTTGTCACCCTCGCCGCTGACCTTCGCACCGACACTCTCATACGGCGTGCACCAGACAGCCTCGACACCGTTATTGGCACGCAGCAGATAGCAGTTCTGGTTCGTCAGGATGACCGCGCCGTCCTTGGAGGCGGCAATCCCGTTTTCCGCACCCTCGCCGAGCGCCAGCCCGTAGACGAAGACGGCCTTCGAAAGGTCGGCCTGCTCTCCGTTTAGGATCGCCTCGATCGCCGAGTGGGCGATGTAGCCGAGCACGCCCTGCTGCTCACGCTCGGGATAAATGCGGAAGCCGCCGGTGGCAAACCAGAGGTTGCCGTCGTAGTCAAAGACCACGGAAAGAAGATTCTGCGTCAGCTCCTTGCCGAGCGCAGCTTCGGCTGCCACCTTGATGTCAATGTCCAGTACCTTTTCAAACTCCGGCAGGACGTTTCCTGCTTCATCGGTTGCCCGCAGCATCAGCACATGGTTGTTGCTGGTGGGGCAGACGATGCGGTTTTCCGAGTCAAGGAACGTGTAGGAGCTCTGGATGACGTAACCACCGCCGTCGTGCTGCTTCGGAGAGAAATAGCCAAGAGTCTTCGTCTCTTCGGCATTCAGATCGCGGATGGCGATGCCGCCGAGCAGCGGAACGACTGCGTGGCCGTAGCTGTCAAAGTAAATGGCAGGCGAAGCGTTCGCGTTGGTTTTTTCATAGGAAACATTGATCTCCGGATAGATGCCAAGCGGCAGGACTTCATCCGTAGAGTCCGTATTGTAGCCGTCGTGGTGAATGTTGGCGTCGCTCTTTGCCATATAAGGGTTTTCGTCAACACGTTTGGCATTCATGGCCTTTACCGGCAGGGCAGCGCTTGCCGCGGAGTCTGTATCCGATGCAAGCATGTCGGAAGACTGCTTCGCACCGCAGGCCGCCAACGTCAGGCACAACACACCGGCCAGCAGAAGGGTTGGTACAGAACATTGTAACTTTTTCATTATATCCTCCATTTTTGTGCTTGTTGTCTCGGTTTGGTTCGATGCCCGTTTATTCAATCCAGGCATTCAGTCCTCGCCGGAATGCTTCTTCGGAAACCGGCTTCATCAGGAAATAGTCGGCCCGCAGCCGGAAGGCGTGAAGAGAGAAATCCAGGTCACTGCACCAGATCATCCGGCACGCGGGGCATAAGGAGCGAAGATGCTCCGCTGCATTCAGTCCTGCCACTCCGGAAAGTGCAATGACGGCATTGGTTGGAGCATCTTTCTGCGCCGTTTCAAAAAAGCGTTCATGGTCGTCATATTGCATGACCTGCGGAAACAGCCCCTTCGCTTCACAAAACCGGGTAATTTGCTCGGCGTAGCGCTGCCGCTCTGCTTCCTGTTCTGCCAGCACGGCAATACGATACACAGATTTCCCTCCTTCCTTCATCCGATTTTTCATTTTGCTTGCGCTCAGTATAAAAAGGCCATTCGGTTTTTTCAAGCGCCGTAGCACGAAAGGGGCGATTTTGGCACGAATTCCGACAGCGGTTCTTTGTCATCCTCGACACGCTGTGATATAATTATCTTGGAATTCAAGCACAAGGAGAGAACCCTGCATGAGAATTGCGATTGTGGATGATCTTGCTGCGGAACGTGCACTGCTGAAAGACCGGCTGGAGCAGCAGCTTCACTGGAGAAATGTGCAGGCGGATATTCTGGAATACGAAAGCGGCGAGACATTTCTGGAAGCGGCAAGGAAAGCGCCCTTTACTGCCGCATTTCTGGATATTTATATGGATGGCATGACGGGCATGGAGGCGGCAAAGAAGCTGCGGAAAACCGACACGGACTGCCTGCTGGTTTTTACCACGACCTCGACCGACCATGCGCTGGAGGGCTTTCAGGTACGGGCGCTGCACTATCTGGTCAAGCCCTTTACCGAAGCGGACATCGACGCGCTGACGGACGAGCTGCTTGCCCGCATACCGCAGCCGGACAAATATATGGAGCTAAAGGTGGAGGGAAGCGAGATCCATCTGCGCTATCAGGACATCGTCTACGCAGAACACTTCGCCCACTTGATCTACGTCCATACGACGGTTCAAAAGACGCTTGCCACACGCCAACCCTTCAAGACGTTCATCGCCCCACTAAAGGATGACACACGCTTTTTTGTGTGCGGGCGCGGCGTGATCGTGAATCTGGAACACGCGAAGGATCTGGAAGGCGCCGCCTTCCGCATGGCGGACGGAAGCCGCGTGTTTGTCAGTCAGGACCTTCTGAAAAGTGCCCGGCAGGCATTTATGGAGTTCTTGCTGCAAAGGGGGCGTATGGTATAATGGAGCTGCTGCGTCCAATTCTGGAGCTCGGCGTGGTGATTCCCGGCATGCTGCTTGCCTACTTCCCGGCAAAATCCAGCTTAAAGCAGCCGCTGTCAAAGCTTGTTTTGTGGCTTGTTCCGCTGCTTGCGCTGCTTTGCGCCGCCGGAGGCGTGGTGTGCTATGCGCGCCGCATGCCGACTGTGCCGATGCTTGCAGGCCTAACCTTGCTTGCAGCCGTGATCTACATAAAAACGCTCCGGATTTCGCTTTGGAAATCCGGAACGATTGCGTTGTCCGTCTGTGCGGTATTTGCCTGTATCAACAGCCTTTCAAGAGCGATCAACGCCGCTATGCTGGCCGGTTTGCCGCAGGCGCAGGCTGCGCCATGGTTCTGTCTGCGGTCTGCGATTTGCTATCATGCGATCTGCTGGCTGTTTGCCGCCATCGCCTATTATCCTGCGACGCACAGTGTGCGGAGAATGGTCGAGGATGAAAATTTTGCGCAGACCTGGTATGTGTTCTGGGTGCTGCCGCTGGTGTTCATTGCGCTGAATCTGTTTATGATTCCCAAGTATGCGGACACGCTCTATACCGGGCGTGTTTTGCAGGGGTATATTGTGATCAGCATCGCACTTTTGTTTTTGATGCTTTTCTTCAACGCAATCTTCCTTCTGATGGCGATCAGCATCAACCGGAATGTGAGATTGCAGCAGGAGAACCAGCTGCTTTCCATGCAGCAGCAGCGCTACGAAAGCCTGAAAGCTGCCATTGAGGAAGCCCGGCAGGCGCGGCACGATCTGCGCCACCAACTATGTCAGCTCGCTGCCCTTGCAGAAGAAGGGGATCTTGAAAAGATCAAAGCCTATCTCTCCGGTGCGGTTTCCAGAATTCCAAGTCTTGAAATGCATTTCTGCGAAAACCGGGCGGCAGACAGCGTGGTCGGGTATTACTGCGCGCTTGCCAAACGGGAGAATATCCCGTATTCCGTGCAGATTGATCTGCCGGAATGTCTTCCTGTAGACGAGATCAATCTGTGCCTGGTTCTCTCGAATCTGCTGGAAAATGCGCTGGAAGCCAGCCTGCGCACCGCGCCTGCCCGACGCAGGATCAAACTGACCGCCTATCTGCATGGCAACAGTCTGGCACTGATTCAGGTTGAAAACACCTATGACGGAGTCATCCGCGAAAAAGGTGGTGTCTTTCAGTCCTCCAAGCGAAAAGGAGACGGCGTCGGACTTCAGTCCGTCCGTCACATCGCAGAAAAATCCAGTGGGGTGAGTACGGTTACCTATCAGGACGGCCTGTTCTGTGTAAAGGTCATGCTCTGTGGGTAATTATGCCCTGCCTTTCCAAAACGGCACGACCACAGATTTCAGCAGTCTCGCTTCCGGCAATCCCTGTATGTACCGGATTGCCGTTTTTGCAAAGACGTTAGACTTCACTGTGCAATGTCATTTAGTTAGCATTGACGAGTGAACAGTAACCCTATTGCATGAAAAAAATGGATATATTATAATCGGAAATAGGATCACAACAAAGAAAGCAGAGAATTCCAGACTTCATGGAGGACATGGGGCAAACAATGGCAAAATCGGAAAAACAGAAATTAAAACTTCTATATATCATGCAGTGCCTGACGGAGAAAACGGATGCGGAGCATTCAGTGACTACGCAGGAGATCATTGATTATCTCGCATTGCAGGGCATTAATGCGGAACGGAAAAGTATTTACACAGATATTGACCTTCTGATCGACTATGGAATGGATATTGTAAAAAATTCGGGGAGATCGGGCGGTTACACGCTAGTGAGCCGCCAGTTTGAGCTGGCAGAACTGAAATTGTTGGTAGATGCGGTGCAGTCCTCCAAATTTATCACAACGAAAAAATCAAGAGATCTGATCGGAAAGCTGGAAACACTTTGCAGTAAATATGAAGCGGGTCAGTTACACAGACAGGTAGTTGTGACAAACCGGAATAAGACGGTCAATGAAAACATCTATTATAATGTCGACATCATTTACAATGCGATCGCGGAGAACGTGAAAATACAGTTTCAGTATTTTGAGTGGGATGTGAATAAAGAAATGCATCTCCGCCGGAATGGAAAAGTATACGAGGTGAGTCCGTGGCTTTTGACGTGGGATGATGAAAATTATTATCTGATCGCCTACGACAGCGAGGCGGGGATCATCAAGCATTATCGCGTGGATAAAATGTTAAAAATCGAACTTTCTGTGGAAAAAAGAGAAGGAAAAGAACAGTTCCAGCATTTTGATATTGCAGCTTACTCGAAAAAAACATTTGGAATGTTTGCAGGAAAAGAGGAGACTGTCACACTGCGATGCGACCGTTCTTTAACAGGCGTGATGATCGACCGGTTTGGAAAAGATGTTGCGATGAGAAAAATTGATGAGAACACGATCCAGGCGAGAGTGAATGTAGCGGTGAGCCGCCAGTTTTTCGGCTGGATCACTGGCTTGGGAAATATCGTGAAAATAGAAGCTCCGGAGCGGGTGGTGGAACAATATAGAGACTATCTTGGCGAGATTATCGAGAGATATTCATAATAATTCAGAGCAGAAGGAAACATAAATCGGACATGA
>OLGI01001768.1_pt1 | contig 17735 bp, 19 predicted proteins | sample 1605221 | NCBI WGS metagenome assembly OLGI01 (sample SAMEA3888915, study PRJEB22519) | human gut metagenome | biome: human gut; feature: human-associated habitat; material: faeces | place: Denmark | collected 2010 | reverse complement strand
ATCTATGGAAAAAGAGCGAGGACTTTAGAGATGATATAGTAAGCATTCTAGGAAATATTGCTACTATTGTTCAGAAGGTATTTCTAAATATTGTGGCACCTATCATTGATACAGTTGGTGAAATTATCATGGATTTTGTGGGCGATGTTCTCAAACCGTTGTGGAACGCATGGGAGAATGTATTCCAGAGCATAATGGGATTATTAAGTGATTTTCTAAAGTTCGCCACACCTATATTCAGCACAATTCTTGATATTCTAGGACCTATATTCAAATTGGCCTTAACACTATTGAGAGGTGTATTTGATATGGTATTTGCTGCAATCAGAGGAATTATTGAACGCGCAGACAAAACAATCTGCGAAAGAGTCAACAATATCAGAGAATTCTTCCGTAATCTAGGTGAATGGATGGAAGGAACTTTTGGCTTCAAATGGAAGAACGTGTTTGAAACGGTTAAGAATGTCGTCAAGGTGTTCAGAGACTACATGGGTCCTATCATCAATTCCGTACAGGTTATTTTCATGGGTCTAGCTAACTTCATCGGTGGCGTGTTCTCAGGCAATTGGAGAAGAGCATGGCTTGGTGTTAAGCAGATATTTGAGGGCATTGTTTCCGGATTAGGACACATCTTCAAGGCTCCATTGAATTTTATGATTGATGGAATTAACAAATTCTTAAGTGGTATCGGCAAGATAAAGATTCCTGACTGGGTTCCTGGAGTCGGTGGAAAAGGATTCTCAATCCCTAGGATCCCTAGACTAGCAAAAGGTGGTATCGTAAGTGCATCCACTATTGCCAATATTGGTGAAGCAGGAACAGAAGCAGTAATACCATTACAGAGAAACACACAGGGACTTGATATGATTGCTGAAAAGATTTCAGAAAGATTATCACTTTCTCAGAATGACGGCACAGGTGCTACCTACGTCATTAAATTAGTGCTTGATGACGGCAGAGTAATCACTAAGATGGTGATTGACAATATCAAGGACTATGAAGCACGCACAGGCAAGCCTGTATTTGACTATTAGGAGGTGGAATAAATGGCAGATGAAGCGAAAATCAAGATAAACGGAACACTTATTCCGACTCCTTCAGAGATTAGCGTAGAAATCAATGATTTAGATTCGGATAGTGTCAGACCTGTATCAACAGGCATATTAAGAAGAAATAGAATACGTTCTAACATGTTAAAAATCACATGTACGTATAAACTGAATACATTCACAGATGTAATGAATATTCTAAAGGTACTCACTCCGGCAGAGTTCACAGCAGAACTCTACATTCCTGATCATGGTATCAGAGGAACCAAGAAGATGTATGCTTCAAATAAGAAGTACAATTATAAGAGAGTGCAGTCTGGTCTAAAGGCAGATTCATTCTCTTTCTCTCTGATTGAGGTGTGATCATATGCTTATAAAATATGGAGAGACAAATGTAACGGACAGACTTCTTGATTATAAGATGTCTGTCTCTTTTGCTGACTGCCGTATGATAGGCAATGTGCCATCGATTGAACTGACAATGAAGTTCGATAACTATGACGGCATTCTTGACAATATCGACATCAGCAGGTACTGGGAAGTCAAGGAGAATGATGCATCTGATACAAGATACTTCAAGGTGTATGATCAGCCGGAGAAGTACACCAAGGAACTTACTCTCAAGATGTATGACAACAACTATTCTCTTGACAAGGCATACGATACTAAACTGTCTTATCCTGCCACTATAAAAGACCAGCTAGACGAGATTGAAAGTCTGACTGGTCTTTCTATTATTCGTGAAGGAATACCGCAGTACGTTCTCGATAAGAGCGTATCATGGTACGATAACACGATTGTGATAAGAAACTATCTCGGATGGATTGCTGAACTGTTTGCAGCAAATGTCTATGCAGAGGGGATTGATTCTATTAGATTTGTTCCCATTGAAAAGACTGCATTTGCAACTACACAGGATTTAACAGATTATGAGAAGAATGAGGTGTATACACTCACAAGAGTATATGCTGAAAATGGTCTCAATCCTCTTTCTAAGGGTGATGAGACAGGCAATACGCTGTTTATTGATTCAGCAAATCTATATGCAGATGAAAAGAGCATTATAGACAGCATCTATGACAGACTTAAAGGATTGGCTTTCAATCAGGTGAAGAATGTCACGATGATATCAATTGATAATCTTCTTCCTGGTGCTCTAGTCAATTATAACAGCAATGAATTCACTTTCTTTGTATCGGATCTAACTGTCAATTACAAGGGTGGACAGTTCTCTATGTCTACAGTTGATGGCAGTGTTACAACAAAGAACGAAGAAAAGACAATGAATCGTGTATCTAATACAACACGAACCAGAAAGCTGCAGGTACAACAGGACCAGGAATCATTGAAACTGGATATAATCGCAAAGGAACAGGAAGGCATCAATGACAAGATGGCGCAATTAAGCCTGTCCAATGAGAAGATATCACTAAGGGTTTCAGAAGTTGAAGAAAAGGCTGGAGAAGCAATCAAACAGGCACAGGGCTCTGTTAAGAAATTCGTATGTGAGTATGCTAGTTCGAGCGATGGAGTTACACCTCCCGAAACAGGGTGGTCAGAGACTGCACCGACATGGCGTCCTGGATTCTATATATGGCAGAGAACAGCCACGACGATCAACAATACTGTCACATACAGTACGCCAGTATGTATAACAGGTGCAAAAGGTGAGGATTCTATATTGTTGTGTATAGAATCATCAAATGGCACGACATTCAAGAACAGTGATGTGGCAACTATATTCACAGTGAACATCTATGTGGGTGGAGTAGTGATTGATAACTCTTCAAAACTGAGAGAAACATTTGGAGATAATGCCTATCTGCAGTGGTTCATTAAAAGGCATGGAGAGACAGAATTCAGCAAGATCCCGTTAGATGATTCAAGGCTCAATGATAACGGGTTCATGTTTACTATTTCAGCAAAAGACATTAAATTCAAGGCAGTTTTCAACTGCGAATTAAACGTATAGGAGGAAAAATATGGGAATTAAGGCAGTCAGCCAAGTTGACGTTATCGACTTAACTGATGGATATTCGGTGGTATTGACGAATGATAACTATACATTCTTAGGTACTACTAATTCAGTGAGCGGTACACAGACAACAACTACACAGGTGATGGCATTGTGCGGGAGTGAACAGGTTCCGTGTACGGTAGGAACTATCACATGCCCTACAGGAATATCAGCAGTTTCTGATGGTAAGTCACCAATGCCAACAATCACAGTTACTGCAACATCTGCATTAACTAAGAGTGGTACTATTACTATTCCTATCGTCGTTGATGGTGATATTACTATCAACAAGACATTTAGTTACTCAATCGCATTCAAGGGGCAGACAGGTCAGAATGGTACAAGTGTTACCGTAAGTTCAACTTCTGTTACTTACCAGGTCGGGGCAAGCGGTACCAATAAGCCAACAGGGGAATGGAGTGCTACTGTTCCAAATGTACCGAATGGTCAGTTCCTTTGGACTAAGACAGTAGTCAAGTATTCTGACGGTAAATCAACAGAAGCTTATTCAGTTTCATATAAAGGTACAAATGGAACTAATGGTTCAAACGGCACAAGTGTCACTGTAAGTTCAACATCTGTAACATATCAAACAGGTACAAGTGGCACAACTCCTCCGACAGGAACATGGAGTCCAACAGTTCCTAATGTGGCAAATGGTCAGTATCTATGGACAAAAACAGTTGTTAAGTATTCGGATGGTAAGTCTACTGAATCATATTCTGTATCTTACAAAGGCACAAATGGAACGAACGGGAAGGATGGCTTAGATGCTATCACGATGGCAATTACTTCGAGTAGTGGAACAATCTTCAAGAATACCGCTATTGCTACAACTTTAACCGCTCATGTTTATAAAGGCGGAGTGGAAGTTACTGGTGCTGCTTTATCTAGTTTAGGAACTATCAAATGGTACAAGGATGGAGGAACTGCTTCGGTGGCAACGGGGTCTACATATACAATCAGCGCAGGAGATGTTACTAACAAAGCAACGTTCAGCGCACAGTTAGAAGGTTAATTATATGATTAAAGCATCTGCAAGCACAACACTTGTGCAAGTAAACGATGGTGAAGACGGACAGGGCATCCGTTCAATCACTCCAGAATATTACTTGTCTGACTCTTCAACACAAATGCCTGATGAAAACAGTGACGGATGGAAAAGTGTTCCGGATGACTATATTGATAAGCACTATTACTGGGTGAGATCAAGAATACTATGGGATGATGGAACTTATACAACAACTACACCGACACTTGCAAATGACTTGAAATCAATCATTGATGACTATGATAACAGAATCAACAATATGAACAGTCAGCTGCAGCAGGCAACCAAGGATGCTTCTTCATCCATAGAACAGACTAAGACATCCATTTTGCAGACTGTATCAGAGAATTATTATAGTGCTTCAGATGGCACAAACCTCGCTTCTACTGTATCTACTATTCAGCAGACAACAGAGAGTATTCAGATGGATTTTGTCAAGAAAGAAGACTTTAGTTCTCTTTCTGATACAGTATCAAGCAATCAGACTCAATTGAACACTTATATCAGATTCAACGCAGAAGGCATTGAGATTGGTAAACAGGAATCTGAATTCAAGACAAAACAGACAAATAGCAAATATTCGATACTTCAGAACAATGATGAAGTAGCATACTTTGCTAATAACCGAATGTATAACTCAAACATCGAAGTTTCTAGTTCTTTAAGGATTGGAAACTTCGGATTCATTGTTAACGGCGATGGATCACTGACTTTCAAGAAAGTAGGTGGTGACTAATGGCAACATCTTCATCATGCTCCGCTTCGTTTTCGAGTGGAAATGGCAATGTCACAATGACAATGACACGAACAAGTGTCAATGTGGATGGCAACTATGATTTGTGGACTGCTAAACTGACAATGTACTATAAGTGGAATATCAATTCCAGTGCTACAAAATATGGCTCTATGTGGGCTAATGGTGTCCTTATCTGGTCGGGTGGTGTAAGTGTCGGCATGAGTGGTGGAACTAAGACTCTTGCGACAGTCACGAATATCAAGATTCCCCATGATAACAATGGGGGAAAGCATTTTGATTTCTCATTCTCACAGGAACTGAAGGTAACTCTTTCGGGCCACTATGTAGGCAGTGTGTCTGCTTCGGGTGGCATCAACTGCGATGTCATTCCTAGAGCAACCAAGCCATACTGCTCTCCAGCATCCGTATATTTCGGTAATAGTGTCACAATCAAGACACCTAGAGCGTCCTCTGATTTTGGACATGTAATCTCGTACAGCTATTATGATACGAACGTACAGATTGCGGACAATCAGTGGAATGATGAATTCAAGTGGACAGTTCCGGTTTCGCTTATTGATAAGATGACTAATGCATCACAGTCTTATCTTACTTTTAAGGTTGATACGTATAATCGCGCCGGAAAGTACATCGGCACTAACTACTGTCGATTAGATTTGTTGATGCCATCGGGATATGAGCCTACTATCACAGGAATCACATACGCAAATGATGATACAGCCATTGCGAACAGATTCGGTGCATCAACAATTATTCAAGGCATTTCGAAAGTTAAATTCAATGTCTCTACTTCAACGAAGAACGGTGCAAAAATCACTTACTATTACAATGAGGTCGATGGACAGATTGCTCAAGGACCTAATACATGGTTCATCACTCAACCATTTAAGTCCTCTGGTACAGTTGTGCTTAAAACAACAGTTACGGACTCGAGAGGGCAGAAGGCTACACTCTCCAAGAATATTGGTGTTACAGAGTGGTATTCACCGACTGTTAAAAATGTGAGTGCACAGCGTTGGAATGTATCGACTAACAAGGCAGATGATGACGGCACGGCAGTAAAGATTACTTATTCGTTTTCAATTGCACCTATTGCAAACAAAAACGATAAGACTGTCATAATTCAATATAAGGATGGTGAGGCATGGACAACCCTTGCAACTTATACAGATTCATACAGTGGCGAGAACAAGGTGTATATATCATCTGCTGGCAAGTTCAATACGGATAATGCCTACTCGTTCAGAGTGCTTGTGAAGGATTACTTCACTACAGATGGTGTTGCATCTTATGCTGCTATCGCTCCTTCATTCAAGCTGCTTGATTTTTCAGCAGATGGCAGAGGAATTGGAGTTGGATGCAAGGCAGAGAGTGGTAAGTTAAAGGTAGATATGCCTCTTGAAGCGCAGTCATTTAATGGGTATGTATTTGATTTCGATACAGAAAATCAGACTGATACATGGATTCTTGTTCTTAAGAATGGGAAAATACAGCATAAGTATATTGGCTGGTCTGATTGGATCTCTTGTGGAACTAATGCATGTGGTGTCAAGTTGCAATACAGATATAATAGCGCCTTGAGGTTATGTGAATTAAACTGGGATGGTGTAGTAAACGCCGCAATTGGAGGAAATTCGATGGGGTACATGTGGACAGGATTTCCTGCTGACAAAAAGCCAAAAGGCAACATGTTTATTCCTGTACCAAACTCTGCCGCAGACGCTGGGCTAGTCATCAGATATTATCCTGCAACCAACGATATGACAAAAGGCAATTTTACTTTGACTTCACTAAGAAACACCATAAACAACGTTTATATTTGTGGTTTTTATACGTACTCATATGCTTAAAAAGGAGAAGGAAATATGAAATTATATGATACATCATTAAAATACATGGATGCGATTAACGCAATCGGAGGCACTATTGTGGCAGTATTGACTACTGCATTAGGCACACATTGGTTTTTATTCGTAGGCTTTTTAACATTAAACATCATCGACTACATCACAGGAATTAGAAAGTCTAGATTAACAGGCAAAGAAAATTCTGCGAAAGGAGTGAGAGGCGTATGGAAAAAGTTAGGGTACTGGTTAATGGTACTCGTTGCTTTTCTCGCATCAGCAATCTTCATTGAAATTGGACAGACAATTAACATCGATTTGACTATCACAACTTATGTGGGATGGTTCACTCTTGCTTCTCTCATTATCAATGAATTAAGAAGCATCATCGAAAACTTCGTTGAAGCAGGTGACAATGTACCATCTGTTTTAACTAAAGGCTTAGAAGTAGCAGAAAACGCTATCAACAAGGAGGATAACAATGGGTAATGACGAATTTCTAAAGATTGCAGTTGAAGAAGTAAGAAGATATACAAAAGAACATCTAGAAGATCCACAGGATTTCGATATCTATGTTGTGTGGGTGTGCAAGACACTTCAAAACAACAAGGTGCTGTTATCAACTACACTTTCAGACGGTATGTATTTTGAAGCAACTTATAATGGAGACAAAAAAGAATTATACTTTGATGCCTATCATAAATTAGAAAACAGATGTATTAAGGTGGAGGATTAAACAATGGAATTACAAGACACTGTAGAACTTATGAACAGTTCGGATTATAAGGATAGATTTAAAGCGGAATACTATCAAGCCAAAATCAGATATGACAAATTAGATGATATGACCGTTAAGTACGAAGCGCGTACTTTGACATTCATTCCTAGATGTTCGCTTGAGTTACTCAAGGAGCAAAAGAAGCATTTAGGAAATTATATTCGCACTCTTAAGATTAGAGCGGAAATCGAAGGAATTGAATTATAAGAAAGAAGGTATAAAGTATGAATTTTAACGTACATGGTGGACATAGTTTAAAATGTCGTGGAGCAAGTGGCTTACTTGACGAGGTCAACGAAGACAGAGCAGTCAAGAACAAGGTCATTGAATTATTAAGAAATGAAGGACACACAGTCTATGACTGTACAGATGATAACGGAAAAGACCAGAATTCAAATCTTAAAGCAATTGTAAGTAAGTGTAATGATCATAAGGTTAACTTAGATGTTTCTATTCATCTCAACGCTGGAGGCGGAACAGGTACAGAGGTATATGTCTATAGCGACAAATCAAAAGCCAAAGATGAAGCTGAAAGAATCGCCAAGAACATTTCTAACACCCTAGGTATTAGAAATAGAGGTGTTAAGGTTTCTAAAAACCTTTATGTAATTAGAAAGACTAATTCTCCAGCACTACTTGTTGAGTGCTGCTTTGTTGACAATGCCACAGATAAGGCTCATTGGAACGCTGACAAGTGCGCAAAGGCAATTGTAGAAGGTATATTAAATAAGAGTGTCAATGAACACGTTGAAACTCCTACACCTAAGCCACAGAGTAACGCATCTAGCACTTTAGGTACTTATATGATTACTGCTAGCGACTTAAAGGTCCGTACAGGACCAGGAATGAAATATAGAGTCAAGACACACAACGAATTAACTAAGGATGCTAAGGCTCACGATTACGATAAAGATGGCTGTATTAATTATGGTACTCGTGTTACGGTGTCTAAATTCGATGGCGATTGGGCAAAGATTCCTAGTGGTTGGGTTGCTAGAAAGTATTTGAAAAAAGTCTAATTCTACTTTTATTCTAAGTATCTTCTTAAAGATGTTGACTAAACTCGACTTAATTTCGACTAAATCTCGACTACATAACAATTTAAAGCATAGAAAAGACCAGGGCTTAATTGCTCTGGTCCTTTTTTGCTTTTTCAATATTGTCTATAATAAGCGTTAAAATTATATGATGCGCCACTAAGTAGGTGCTAAAATAGTAACAAATCAGTAACAAGGGGTAAAAAACCTAGGAAACAAGCCAATTCGAACATCATATACAAATGTTTCATAATAATTTTCCTCCTGTATTTATGCGGTTTTTTAGGGGTTTGAAACACTATGAAAGCGTAAACTAGTAACAAATCAGTAACAAGAAAAGCCACCCCTTGAAGTGGCTTCCGCAGGTAGGCTCACTTAGAGTGCTTCAACCGCTAACACAATAAGTATATCATAATATAATAAAAAAGCCGACAAAAGCCGGCTCTCTCATATAAGAAAAATAATAAAGATTTTGGTTTGTTGTAACTTGCAGAAAGGAGACGCATATTTACAACAACCTAATTATATGATCATGAGTGCTATTTATCAAGTACCATATGGAACGCTAGAATTTTATCTTGTTGATCTCTGTCCACAACTTATTCTTAGAGGCATTGGTATAGATATCAAAAGTGATATCATTCAGTTTGTGTCCAAGAACCTTCTTACGTATATAAATATCAATATTGTAAAGCTGACAAAGAGAAGCAAAAGTATCTCTTGTATCATGCATCTTGTGGTTCATGCCTAGCTGATCATTGAGGGCATAGAGAACAGTCATGTAAAACCATGTTCTTTTTGAATCAAATAGTCTTTCTTTCTTATTAATCAGTTCATCAATGACATACTGCTTTATTCCTTCATGAATCGGAATTATTCTGTTTCTTCCAGCTTCAGTCTTAGAACCGGTAATGATATAACTGATTTTTCTTTCTACTCCATCATCATTGCAAGGCTCGTCTATGTGTATCTGTTTTCTATCAAGTGAGAGGAGTTCTGAAAGCCTACACCCTGTATAGATATAAATAAGCAGCACATGCGCTTCTGGTGTATCTAGTTTTTTGAGTTTCTTTATTTCATCAAGTGTAAAGGCTTTGTGCATCGTTGATTTAGGAAGACTCTTTATTTTTATATAAGTAGAATAATCATCGTCTCTACTGATATATTTGTGCATTACTGCATACTCGAAGACTTTGACACAGATGTACTTCATATCTCTCTGTACACTTACACCAGTATCCATTTCGTCAAATATGCTCTGCATGTCTCTTAATGTGATTATATTGACAGGCATATTTGACAACCTATCAAGGTGGCTAAAAGCGTTCAGAATATTCTTGTGTCCTTTTTCGGTTCTCTTAATAAAGGTTTCATTGTCTATGATAGTAAAGATTTCTTTGAATGTTGGTACTCTCTTCTGTGTCTTTTCCTGGATTCTGTCATACAGATCAGGAGCGAGGTTTCTAGCTTCTTCATTTGTTATGCTGCTTGATCTCTTTAATGAGTAAATAGATAAGGCATTCAATGCTTCTTCTCTACTTGCAAAGGTGCCTATACATATCTGCTTCTTCTTGCCTGTTATTATATCTCTTTCATCGCTCATAACTCTTGCACAGTAGGGGTTTCTTCTCTTACCCGATAATTTAACCACGGTACCTGTATTATTCGGTCTGCGTCTAAATCTAGAGTTTCTAGGCATAATATGACACGTCCTTTCTATTTGCTTTTGCCTTGTACGTGCCAATCGTGATATAATAATACACGTAAAAGGACTTTATGAGATGTTTCTTTTATATGAGTGATATTGGCGTATCACTATCAGCATCCTAGTTGGCGCTAGGGTGCTTTTTTTATTTGCTCTTATATTACATCACTTTGGAAAGCGACGGCTCTTCCGATAACCCTAACTTGATTCAACTGCTCTCCTGTAAGGATTATATCCTGATACTTTGGATTCTCAGGCTTCAGAATAACTAGATTCTGTTCACGATAATAGAAGAATCTTTTTAGTGTAGCCTCATCATCTATGATTACTACAGCAATCTCTCCGTTCTCTACTATGTCAGTTTTCTTCACAAAGACAATATCACCGTCATGGATCCTTGCATTTATCATACTGTCGCCCTGACATTGGAGACAGAAATCAGCACCAATATCAGCACCAACCATTATATAACTCTCTCTGTCTTCATCCGCAAAGATAGGCTCACCACATGCTACCTTTCCAAGAAAAGGTAGTTTTATTTTATCTAGTTTGTAAAGATTGTCGTAAGTTGATGCTAGTTCTTGCTTATCTTTACTCTCTACTAAATCAGATTTTGCAATATTAAAATAATTAGCCATCATTTCTATCTTATCAATACGTGGATACTTCTTCCCATTAATCCAATCTGAAAAAGTAGTATATGCAAAACCTAAATCCGAACATATCTGTTTTCTTGTCTTATTATGCAATGACATATAGTATTTAATATTTTTTGCCATTACTTCTTTATTCCCTAAGTCTGACATAAGTAATACCTCCTTATATATATATAATATGCTTTTTACGTAAAAATAACGATAAAAAACGATAAAAATACGCTTATCCGTTGACATAACGCTTTAAGCGTAGTACAATAGATTACGAAAGGAGGACTTATCAGTGAAGAAAAAGCGTAAAAGAAAAAGCAAGTACGAATTGCGTTTGACCCACATCGCACTTGCTACATCAATCATCAACCTGATGATTTCAATAATTAATCTAGTAAAAGATTTATTGAAATAAGGTTGAGGGGAGGGTTTTCCTCTCCTTGATTGATATTAACTTTTTGGTTCGCTGTTGTCAATATATGAAGAAAAGAAAGGAGATATCAATATGCAGATTTTATTAGATATTATTCAAATTATTTTGAATATCGTGACTATTGTTTGTCTTGTTAAATTAATTAATAAATAAGGGAAGTGAAAAAATGAAAAAAGCATACAGAGAAATGTATACATTAAGAACAGCTAGAGATAGATTGGGATTAACTCAGAAAGAAGCTGCTAAAAAACTTGGAATCAGCGATGATGTTCTATCTAATTATGAAAGAGGGAAGACATATCCAAACGTTCCTATGTTGAAGAAAATAGAAGAAGTTTATCAGGTTAAATATGATCAACTTCTTTTTTTAGAAAAAGATAACGCTTAAAGCGTACATTCAAGGAGGCTAATATGAACGAAGTACAATTATTTAATTTTGAAAGTCATGAAGTGAGAAGTCTTTTGCTTAACAATGAGCCTTGGTTCGTCGGCAAAGATGTGGCGGAAGCATTGGGATATAGCAAGGCTAGAAATGCCATTGCAACCCATATTGATAGTGAAGATAAAAAGGACGCCCCAATTCAGGGCACCCTTGGCGGTGTTCAGGAAATGACTGTCATCAATGAATCAGGACTATACAGTTTAGTTCTCTCAAGCAAATTACCATCAGCCAAGAAGTTCAAACGTTGGGTAACATCTGAAGTTTTACCAGCATTAAGAAAAACAGGGCAGTACCAAGTGAAGGAGTTAAGTGGACAGGAATTAATGGCTAAGGCATTAATCGAGGCTCAAAGCGTTCTAGCTGCTAAGGATAAAGTAATCGAGGAGATGAAGCCTAAGGTGGTATTTGCTGATGCAGTAGCAACTAGCCATACATCTATCCTCGTTGGTGAACTTGCCAAAATCTTAAAGCAGAATGGCATTGACATGGGTCAGAAGCGTTTATTTGCATGGCTCAGAGAAAAAGGCTATCTGATCAAGCGCCAGGGCACTGATTACAACATGCCTACACAGAAGGCTATGGACCTCGGTCTGTTTGAAATCAAGGAAGGCTCTTACGTCAACGGATCAGGAGTGAATATCACTACTAAGACGCCTAAGGTTACTGGCAAGGGTCAGCAGTATTTCATTAACAAGTTCCTTCAATAGGAGGGTGATCATCATGGATGAATGGAGTATCAGCGTTGAGGAAGTCATGAGAATCACTAAGAAAAGTAGAGACTTCATCCTAAACGCTATAGAACAGGGCGTAATGCCTGGGTCAGTAGTAAAACATGACTCTGGTAAAAGAAGTACTTACATCCCTAGAAAGGCTTTCATGGATTACATGAACAATTATTATAGAGCTCCTTCGGATAAGTTGATTGCAGCAGTGGTAGAGGAGCTCACTAAAAGAAAGACAATTGAATAAGTAGCTTTAGTTGCTCGTAGGCACCTAAGGCTAGGAGACAAATAATAATTCGTAGAATGAACTGCAATACATAATTTTTTGATATTTCTCCTAATTGACTGAATTACTGATACGTATACGGTCTCCTAGCGCTAAGTGCTTATGAGCGCAAAAAAAAGAACACACGACAGCCATCGTGTGCCCTTAAAAAATATCAAAACCACGTGCTTATTTTAGCACAGAAAAGGAGAGTTTTCTATGGAAAGAAGAAAACCAAGAAAGAAAATCCCGTTCTTAAAAAGAATGTGGAGAAAATACGGATTTCCTAGAATTCGTAGAACTAGAAAGTATCAAAAATTAAGAATGAAGGTGATGGGGTATGAATAGATTTGAAAAAGGAATCATCATCGTATCTAATTTAATTATTTTAATCAGTTTCATTTCAGGAGTTGTAAGTGGCAATAACTGGAATTCTACAGGAATGAGAGTTCTAAGTGTTGCATCATTAAGCATGAACTTATTAGTGGTTGAGTACATGCTAGTTGTTATCAGAAATAAAGGAGAAAAAAAGTATGGAAAAGAAAGCATTTATTAAAGTTGAAACATTCGATGGAGGGGTTCACATTCAAAACGGTGGTACTAATTATCAAACGCTATTGATGATGTCACTTTTAATTGACGCATTTAAAAAAGGTCAATTAACAAATGAGGATGATCCAAAGAACGATACGTTCAAACAAATTGTTGAGTTTATTTGGAAGAGACCAAAAGACGCATCAAGAGCACTTATCAAAATTATCGGCATTGATAGTGATTTGGATTCTTTATTTGAAGGATTCAAAAATGAAAAGGAGAATAATTAAATGGATAAGATTAAAATCAATTCTCTTGAATTAGAAAACGTCAAGAGAATTAAGGCAGTACAGATTGAACCATCTGAAAATGGCTTAACCATCATTGGTGGTAATAACAACAACGGAAAGACTTCTGTATTGGATGCCATCACTTGGTGCTTAGGTGGCAATAAATACAAGCCCTCTAAGCCAACTAGAGAAGGAAGTTATGTTCCAGCATCACTAAAAGTGACTCTTTCAAATGGTATTGTGGTTGAAAGAAAAGGTAAGAATTCAGCCTTGAAGGTCACTGATCCAACAGGAATGAAAGCAGGTCAGAGCCTATTAGATTCATTTATTAGTGAATTGGCTTTAAATCTTCCGAAGTTTATGAACAGCTCAGAAAAAGAAAAAGCTGACACATTACTTCATATTATTGGGATTGGCGACGAGTTAACAAAGTTAGATTTAAAAGAAAAGGCAGTTTACAATGACCGCCTAGCAATCGGAAGAATCGCTGATCAGAAACTAAAGCACGCTAAAGAGATGGCCCATTATGACAATGTTCCAGATAAGATTGTTTCAGCTTCTGAATTAATCGCTAAGCAGCAGGAAATGCTTGCAATCAATGGAAGCAATGAAAGAAAAAGAGCGTATCTTGCTGAATGTAAATCTAAGTCAAAAGCCATTGAAGAAAAGATGAACGATTTAGATAAGCAGTTAAAAGCACTTAATGAAGAATATTTGAAAGTCATTAAAGAAAGAGACAAGGCAACTGTTGAAGTATCTAGTCTAGTAGATAATCCTACAGATGAAATTGAAAGAAGCATCAAGGAGATTGATGATATAAACATCAAGGTCCGTACGAACCTAGAAAAGAAAAAAGCAGAGCAAGAAGCCAATGACCTCAAAAAGGAATATGCTTCTAAGTCTCAGGAGTTAGAAGATATCAGAAAAGAAAAGGCTAGTTTATTAAATAATGCTGATCTTCCCCTTGAAGGATTAGGGATTGAAGATGGAAAAATCACCTATCTAAATCAGGAGTGGGATAACATGAGCGGAAGCCAACAGTTAAAAGTGGCAACTGCTATCTGCAGAAAAATCAATCCTAAATGTGGATTTGTCTTATTAGATAAGTTGGAACAGATGGATTTGAAAACTTTAAAAGAATTTGGTGCTTGGCTTGAAAAAGAAGGATTACAGGCGATTGCTACAAGAGTATCTCAAGGTGATGAATGTTCTGTAATCATTGAGGATGGATACATCAAAAAAGAAGAACCAACTGAAAATAAATGGAAAGGAGTGAAATGGTAATGGATTTTGAAATCACAAAAGGAACAGTCCAGAAACCTTATAAAGTAGTTGTATATGGTCCTGAGGGAATTGGTAAGTCAACCTTTGCTTCTCATTTCCCTGACCCTTTATTTATCGATACAGAAGGATCTACTAGATCATTGGATATCAAGAGACTTCCTAAACCGACTTCTTATGAAATGCTTAAACAGGAAATTGATTACATCATTGAGAAGAATACATCCATCTGCAGAACACTAGTCATTGATTCGATTGACTGGGGTGAAGCTCTTATCGTTCAGCATATATGCGATAAGTATCAGAAGAAAGGCATTGAAGATTTCGGATATGGAAATGGTTATGTCTACACAAAGGAAGAGTTCGGAAGACTTCTTAACAGATTAGAAGATGTAATTGAAAAAGGTGTGAATGTTGTTCTTACAGCACATGCGCAGATCAGAAAATTTGAAAAACCAGATGAAAGCGGTGCTTTTGACAGATATGAACTGAAACTGGGTAAGAAGACTGCTTCACAGACTGCACCTCTTGTAAAGGAGTGGGCAGATATGGTTCTTTTCGCAAACTATCAGACATTCGTGACAAAAGACGAGAAGGGAAAGACAAAAGTATCAGGAAACAGAAGAGTGATGTACACAGTGCATAATGCTTGCTGGGACGCTAAGAACAGAGACGGTCTCCCAGAAATGTGCGATTTTGATTATCAGGTAATCAAACCACTTATTGAAAAAGCAATCGCTGAACCTATAGATAATACATCAAAAGAGGAACCAACAGCTGAACCTATCGGAGCAGAAACATACTCACCTTCTGTAAGTGCTATTGATTTTGAATCAGATGAATATAAGAAGCTTCCTTCTCAGCTTGTGGATCTTATGAAGCAGAATGAAATAAGCATTGAAAGAATGATGGATGCAGTATTTGCTAAAGGAATCTTTCCAAAAGATACACCTGTTGAAAACATACCTAGCGATTTCTGGTCATATCTTATCAGTACATGGAATGAATTCCTAGGTGCACTAGTAGAAAATGAAATGCAATTTTAAATAAGGAGAACATAAATATGAGTTATCAGAATAATTATCAGAACAATCAGAATGATGGAGCAATGGGATGGGATGAAGAAATTGTAAAGGATAGTGAATTTGTCACACTTCCAGAAGGAATCTATGATTTCATCATCAAGAAGCCATTTGAAAGACAGAAGACTTCCGGACAGGGAAAGCTTCCGGTATGCAACAAAGCAGTTATTACATTAACTATCAATTATGAAGGCAAGGAAGTTGACGTATCAACTAATTTAATTTTACACAGAAGTCTTGAATGGAAGATTTCTCAGTTCTTCGAAGCAATCGGTCTTAAAAGAAGAGGAGAACCATGCAGAATGGCATGGAATGAAATCATTGGAAAAACAGGAAAGGTCAAGATTGCACCAAGAGAATATAACGGCAATACATACAATGATGTAAAAGAGTTTATCGTTCCTTCTTTAGATAATGCTCAGCCTCAGTCAAATGCTCAGCAGCAGTGGGGAAACTGGAATAAATAATGCAGCTGAGAAAATATCAGCAGGAAGCACACGATTCTATTTTCAATGAATGGGAAAAGAAGGGCATCAAAAAGACCCTTCTTGTTCTTCCTACTGGATGTGGCAAGACGATTGTATTTGCCAAAGTTGCAGAAGACTGCGTAAAAGAAGGAAACAAGGTCCTGATCATGGCACATAGAGGCGAACTACTCGAACAGGCTGCTGACAAAATCAAGAAAATGACAGGGCTAGAATGTTCTGTAGAAAAGGCAGAACAAACATGCATGGGTTCCTGGAACAGAATCGTTGTCGGAAGCGTACAGACGCTTCAGGGAACAAAAAGATTATCTAAGTTCCCAAAGGATTATTTTGACACAATCATTATTGATGAAGCGCATCATGTGCTTTCATCAAGCTATCAGAAAGTACTTGATCACTTTGATGCAAGAGTACTTGGAGTAACTGCTACACCGGATAGAGGTGACAAGAAGAACCTAGGCAGATACTTTGAAACATTATCTTATGAATACACATTGCCAGAAGCAATCAAAGAAGGATATCTAGTGCCAATCAAAGCACTGACTATTCCTCTTGAATTAGATCTGAGCAGTGTATCAATGAGTGCTGGGGACTTCAAGGCAAGTGATGTAGGAAGTGCATTAGACCCTTATCTGATGGGTATTATCAATGAAATGAAAAAGTACTGCAAGGATAGAAAGACAGTTGTCTTTCTTCCCCTTGTGGCTACATCTAAAAAGTTTACAAAACTATTAAATGAAAATGGATTTAAGGCTGCAGAAGTAAACGGTTCATCAAAAGACAGAGAAGAAGTTACAAAAGACTTTGCAGAGAATAAGTACAATGTCCTATGCAATTCGATGCTTCTGACTGAAGGATGGGACTGTCCTGATGTTGACTGTGTAATTGTATTAAGACCAACAAAAGTGAGAAGTCTCTATTCGCAGATGGTCGGAAGAGGAACTAGATTATCGCCTCAAACAGGCAAGAAAGATTTACTTCTATTAGATTTTCTTTGGCATTCAGAAAGACATGAACTTTGTCATCCAGCAAATCTTATCTGTGAAAGTGAAGAAGTTGCTAAAAGAATGACAAAAAAGATGGAAGAGAAAGCTGGAGAAGAATTCGATATACAGGATGCTGAGGAAGAAGCCAAGAAAGACATTATCAAAGAAAGAGAAGAGGCACTGCAGAAACAGCTTGAAGAGATGAAGCACAAGAAAAGAAAACTTGTTGATCCTATTCAGTATGCAATGAGCATAGAAGCTGAAGATCTACAGGATTATGTTCCTTCATTCGGATGGGAATGTACTCCTCCAACTGAAAAGCAATTAAAA
>OLGI01001743.1_pt1 | contig 17914 bp, 11 predicted proteins | sample 1605221 | NCBI WGS metagenome assembly OLGI01 (sample SAMEA3888915, study PRJEB22519) | human gut metagenome | biome: human gut; feature: human-associated habitat; material: faeces | place: Denmark | collected 2010 | reverse complement strand
GCGACAATTTTCATGTTGTTTTTTACCTCTTGCGAGAGCTGGCTGGATATTCAGCAAGAGGGGGAAGTTACTGTTGACCAGTTGTACAGTACGGGCGAAGGGTATCGAACGGCGTTGAACGGCGTGTATCAAGCTATGGGGCGTCCCGCGTTGTATGGGCGTGAATTTTCTTTCGGATTGGTGGATTGTATGTCTCAACAATACGATTTGGCAAACGAATCGTTTTCAACTGATTTATATATCAAGGCATCCGAGTTTAAGTACAATGATGTTAGTTTGGTTGATTTCATTGATAATATATGGACTTCAGGATTTAAGGTGATTGCTAATGCGAATGATTTAATCCAAAATATAGAAAAGGCAAGTCCTGAGCTGTTTGAAGAAGGAGAGTTGGAGCGGAACTTGATTATGGGTGAAGCTTATGCTTGCCGGGCATTGATGCATTTTGATTTGTTACGTTTGTTTGCTCCCGCTCTGATTAACGATGATCAGGGTACTTATGTGCCTTACGTGGATACTTATCCCGAGATTTATGCTACCAGTATGCAGGTAACTCCTTTCTTGGATAAGGTCATCGCTGATTTGGTGAAGGCGAAAACTTTGGTTGCAGATTTCGATACTACTGCGGCGGGGATTATGGCTAGTAAGAATGGAACAGCACGTATGTCTAAGGCTAAGTCTCTTGATGCTAAATTCGGGTATGGTGATTTTTTTGCGGGAAGAGGTTATCGGTTAAGTTATTATTCGATTACGGCTTTGTTGGCTAGGGTGTATCAATATGCCGGGAAAACGACTGATGCGTTAGCGTGTGCCAAAGAAGTTGTGGAGTTTGGAAAATCGTCCGGAACATTGTTTTACAAGGATGATTTTTCGGGTATTACAAATGTCGGGACGAACGTGGAGGCTTTTGAACAAAGGACGGATTTGAAATTGAAATCAAGTTTGATATTCGCCGCTTACAATGAAAAAGCTTATAAGGAGAGCGAGATTCAGCGTTATTTTAGATTGACAACAGTAGATGATAATGGCTCGCCCGTGGCTCCTGATTATTTTAAGATCAAACAAGTGGAGTTGTTTAATAACCGGGGAGTGGAAGAGTGGCAAGCGGATATTCGCTCAAAGAACTTGATTTTCATGCTACAAGATGTTTTGCCTATTTCCGGAAAGTGGTTCGTGAACTCCCGGAATCCGGAAGATAGCGAACATTTGAAGATCTCTCCGGTACTTCGATTAACGGAAATTCAATATATCATGGCCGAGTGTTATGCTCGTGAGGGGAATTATGGAGAGGCTTATCGTATTTTGAATGATGTGCGGGGAGCCCGTAACTTATCTCCATTGGCGGTTCAAGGGAATTGGGAGGAATTCCAGACAGATTTAATCGGTGATGCTCGCAGGGAGTGGATCTCGGAAGGACAATTATTCTTTTTGTATAAGCGTCTTGATGCGGCATTTAACTTGAATGGTACGATGCACAAGTTATCAAGGGGAGAGGCTTCTTTGCCTTTACCTGTAGATCAGAAGTAGAGAATTAAGAATGTTGAAAAATGGAAGTTATGAAAATTCGTTTATTAGCTATATTGATTCCTTTGACGTGTATTTTTTCCGCTTGTAGTGAGAAAGATATAGAAACATTTCACGGGAGACATCAGATTTATTTTGATAAATTTTATATGAATGCTCTCTATCCGGGGACGGAGGAGGCGGATACCACCAGAACATCGTTCTTTTTCTACCCGGAGAATACGTCTTCGATAACGGTTCAATTGGTCGTAAATCTTTCCGGTCGATTGTTGGATGCAGACTTGAATTTTGGATTGAAATTGGTTGAAGAGGGAACAACTGCATTGCCGGGAGAATACAAACTGGAAGAGTCTTATGTTTTTCATCGGAAACCTGTGGAAGAGGGGGCAAAAGAGATTAAGGATACGATAGAGTTGACATTAATTCATAGTGATCGACTGGCGGAATTGGGACCGGAGGGAGTACAGTTGGTTGTGGAATTGGTTCCGTCAACCGAGGTGGATTTGGGACAATACGAACGTCGTCGGGCGGTGATCGTTTGGAGTGAGGTCGAGGCGCAACCTGAGTGGTGGGATTATGAGGTACAATGGAGTTTGTTGGGGGATTATTCTTATGCCAAGTATAAGCTGTTCTTGCAGACGGTGGATACAAACGGGGAACTGAACGGAGAATTAATCAAGGAAAATCCGGCTCGGGCGATCGAATTGGTAACGGAATTTAAAGAATGGCTTTTGGATCATCTGGATGATCCGGATCGTGGAGACGAGTATCGTGAAATTCTGAGTACATTGAAAGTTTAATTGCTAATTAATTGGGATTATGAAATATAGTATTTGGTTTATCGGTTGTCTCGTTATCTTTTCCTTGATAGGATGTTTTGATGACAAGGGGACGTATGATTATAAGGATTTGAATGAACCGATTTGGAATACAGGTGATGGGGAGCCTGTTATAAATGTGACTTGTCGAGCCGGGGAAGTGGCTAAATTCAGGGCCTCACCCTTTTTTGCTTGGAAAGGAGATTCCCTGAAACGAGCCGGAGAAGTGCGTTACGAGTGGAAACTGGATGGTGTGGTCATAGGTGAAGAGGCTGATTTCGATATTGATACCTATGAACTGATGGAAAAGATCGGTATGACCCAATTCTCCAAATCGGGTACAAATGGAACTTTTAGTATTATCGAAAAGGAATCCGGGATTGCTTATATGGTTCGGGCTTATATCACGATAAGTCCCACGAATACGAGTGGAGATTGGGCAATATTGTCTAAAAAAGGAGGGAATGCGAAGTTGTCTTACGTGAAATGTGCCAGAAATCAAGAAACTAGAAAACTTGAGTTCACGCTGTTGGAAGATTTATTTTTCGAAAATTATAATCAGGATATTCCGGGAACGCCTTTGGCATTGGCCATGAGTAATTACTCCACGAATATCGGTTCTTTAGGATCGGTTACGGTAATCACTGATCAAGTTGGTTACGAATTTAATTGCGAAAATATGTTGAAAGTGAGTGAATTACAAGATGATTTTACCTCACTGCCCGCTAATTTTAAACCGATTGATCGCACGGATTGTTACGAGTCCATGACGACTTCAGGGGTACATAGTTTTATTGCGATGGAGGATGGCTCCTTGTATAGGCGGCAAATGTCAATGAATAATTTGGGTGGAGATTTTATGTCTATTCCGCTTGCCGCTGATGAAAAGGGATATAAGATCACTAAATTTGGTCAACCTCGGTGGGGGTTTGGTAATGTCCCCTGTTACGATGAGGCCAATAATCGGATGTTGACAATCCTTTTTTATCGAAGTGGAGAACCGGGGCCTTTCCCCGGATTCCCCGGAGGAACTGAATATTTGTTATCTAAATTAGCGACAACGGAACCTGCGGCGGGTATGCCTACCGAGGGGTGGTGTCCGGTTTGGAGGTTCCCGGAAGGAATAGAGTTCTTGCATGCTTCTTATGCGGGTTCGGTTTCGGGAGGAGGCTGGTTTACTTACTATGATCAAATGAATGTTTTTTACAACGATAAGGATGGAAATACGCGTTGGGGAGTGTATACACTTGATCAGACAACCGGACAGACTGTCAATAATGCTGGAAATAAGGATGTGGCTTTCCCGGGAAATAAGTTGACTAAAGAGTCGGTTATTCTGACGAGTGGCAAGGCTAACGGAACCATGTTGAATTATATCTTATATTCTAATGGTAGTGAAATCAGGTATGTAAATAAACAGGAAAATCGAGATTATCCTTTTGTTACTCTGGAAGATGCCACGGATCGGGTGACGTATATGACTTATACCGTTTATCTCAATTACGAATATTTGATCGTGGGAACCGAGCAAGGGAAGTTACTGTTCTATAATGTGCAGGAGATGAAGGCGAATCCGGAATTACTTGAGGAGTTTGATCTGGGTGAAACAATCATTTCCGCGAAAGAATTAAGTAGTTATTCTTCAGGGGATCGTTATTAAGAAATTGAAAAGTAAATTATTGTATGGAAGAATCAATTGTTAAGGTGGAGCATCTATCTCATCGCTATAGCGTGCAATGGGCGATTCGGGATATTAATTTTGAAATTACAAAGAATGGTATTTATGGGTTACTCGGCTCCAATGGAGCCGGGAAATCCACGACCATGAATATCATGTGCGGGGTGTTAAAACAGACAGAGGGGGATGTTTATATAAAGGGAATCAGTATTAGCAAGAATCCTGTTGAAGCGAAACGACATATCGGCTTTTTGCCGCAAGTGCCGCCGCTACATCCGGATTTGACCGTGGAGGAGTATCTGGAGTATTGCGCGGAATTACGGCATATCCCGGATCGGGAAGTGAAGAAAGCGATACAGGAAGTTATGGTACGTTGTGGCATTAGTCATTTTGCCAAGCGGGTGATTCATAATTTATCGGGTGGTTACCAACAACGTGTGGGAATAGCCCAAGCGATTATTCATAACCCGGAATTGGTGATTTTTGATGAGCCGACGAATGGTCTTGACCCGAATCAGATCGTGGAAATCCGTCACTTGATCAAGGAAATTGCGGAGGAACGAACCGTGATTCTTTCTACCCATATCTTGACGGAGGTGCAAGCTACTTGTGACTATATCCGGATGATTGAACAAGGGAGTATGGTTTTTTCCGGAACTGTGGAAGAATTTGATAACTATATACAACCGAACACGCTGGTTGTTTCTTTGGGAGCCGTTCCTTTGGTGGCGGATATTCAGGCCCTTCCGGGTGTGGTGCGTGTGGATGAATTGGGAGGTCCTAGATTCCGGATTCAGTTCTCGGATGCACGTGAGGCTATGAATAGTATCGTGGAAGCCAGTTATACCCGGGGATGGCAATTGACGGAATTGCAACAGGAAAAGAGTTCGTTGGATACCATTTTTGCCGAGTTGTCCAAGAAATAGTATTAAATTTTATTTGCAGTAAAGATGAGAACGATATTTAAGATAGCGAAAACGGAATTGCGGGATTTATTTTACTCCCCGATTGCTTGGTTGATTTTGATTATATTCACGTTTCAAACCGGAATGTTGTTTTCCGGAACGATCTCGGAGATCGTGCGGTCGCAGAGTATGGGCGGGAGAGGGATGAATCTGACTCTGGCCATATTTGGCGGGCAAAGAGGATTGTTTGTGGCAGTACTGTCTTATCTGTATTTGTATATTCCTCTGTTGACAATGGGATTGATGAGTAGGGAGTTGGGCAGTGGTTCGATCAAGTTACTTTATTCCTCGCCGATTACGAACGCACAGATTATTCTGGGTAAATATTGTGCCATGCTGGTGTATGGGTTGATTCTGGTCGGAGTGTTACTGGTTTATGCGATTTATGGAATATGCACGATCGAGAATGTGGACATTCCGGTTATTCTGGCTGGGCTTTTGGGTGTTTACCTGTTGTTGTGTGCCTACGTGGCGATCGGTCTATTTATGTCTAGCTTGACTTCCTACCAGATCGTGGCGGCCGTGGGTACGTTAGCCGTGCTAGCCGTATTGACTTACGTGAAGGGTATGTGGCAATCGGTACCGTTTGTTCGGGAAATTACTTACTGGTTTGGCATGACAGGACGTTCCGACAACTTTATGTTCGGAATGATTGCTAGTGAGGATGTGCTTTATTTTGTGGTTGTCGTGATGCTCTTCCTGTTAATGACGATTATTCGTTTGCAAGGGAGGCGGCAAAAGGTGGGGTGGTTAATGTCTTTGGGCAAATATGCCGGAGTATGGGGATTGGCTGTTGTCTTGGCATTTATGTCTTCCCGGCCTGTTTTTAAATATTATTATGACGCGACTCACACGAAGGCAAACACGTTGACGCCTAATAGCCAAGAAATTATTAATAAATTGGACGGGGGATTGACGATCACGACTTATGTGAATATTTTGGATCAATATAACTGGCTGGGGTACCCGAAGAATTATAATGATGATATTCGTCGTTTTGAACAATATACCCGTTTTAAGCCGGAGATCAAAATGAAGTACGTGCTTTATTATGATACGGTTAAGAATGATTATCTGGAACGGGCATTCCCGGGGATGAGCTATGAGGAAAAGGCGAAGAAGGTGATAGAAATGGAGAAGTTGAACCCGAAAAAGATTTTGACCCCGGAACAAATTCGTGCGAAAATAGACTTGAGAACCACGGAAGGAAATCGCTGTGTGCGTTTGTTGGAACGTGAATCCGGGGAGAAGACCTTCTTGAGATTGTACGATGATTATCAGATTTTCCCGTCAGAGTCGGAAATTACCGCTGCATTGAAACGAATGGTGATGACGTTGCCTACCATCGGTTTCTTATCCGGTCACGGGGAACGGGAAACAGATCGTCCGGGTGATCGCAATTACTGTATGTTTACTCATTTGCCGATGATGAGACAGGCATTAGTGAATCAGGGATTTGATTATAAAGATGTCACGTTGGATAAAGAGATCCCGGCAGAGATTAATATTTTGGTTATAGCCGAGATGCGTGAACCAATGACGGATGTGGAGAAAGTGAATTTTGATAAATATGTTGCCCGGGGAGGTAATTTGGTGATTATCGGGGAACCCGGACGTCAAGGTGTGATGGCTCCGGTGTTGGAACCGTTCGGGGTGAAACTGGTGGATGGATTTTTGATACAGCCGGAAAAACCGAAGGATCCGGAGCAAGAAAAAGAGAATAATCGTAATCTTGGGTTTGCCGGGTTTGTTGCCCCGAAGAATCCGATTGATTTGATTGTTTCGCAGCCGACGAAAGAGGCTGAAGAATTGTCGTATGCTTTTGGTTTTATGAGGCCTAATTACGTGGCCGTAATGCCTACTGCGGCTGGGTTGGAATACACGACAGATAAGGGGTTTGACGTGATTCCGTTATTTATGTCGGATTCGACTTGCTGGAACGAGTTGGAAAATACGGAGATTGTCGATCAGGAAGTTGTCTTCAACCCGGAGGTCGGAGAGGTTCAGAAATCTTACCCGTTAGTTTTGGCGTTGTCTCGTAAGGTGGGAGAGCGGGAACAAAAAATCATGATTTTTGGGGATGCCGATTGTTTGAGTGATGGTGAGCTTACTCGTACTCGTAGTCCTTTATGGACAGCTAATTACGTGCTTATTCAAGGTGGTTTCTTCTGGCTTTCGGATGGGGAGGTGCCCATTGACGTGAGACGCCCGTACGCTATTGACCGTAAATTGTTTGTGGGGGAAACGGGAGCCGAGATGCTTAATTATGCTTTGCTTGGCGGTTTCCCGGGATTGCTGCTTTTCCTTTCTTTGTTTATCTGGTTAAAGAGAAGAGGACGATAGGAAATAAGTTGTATGAGTATGCCGACCGGGAAATAATGTACCGGTCGGTATTTTTTTTGTAGATGATCATAGGATGATTGGAGCGATTTGTTTATTTATTTCCGAAAACCTATCTTTGTCAAAAATCCTATGGTAGTGAAAATGAATGGTACAGAGCAAGATTTTGTTCATCGTATAAATGTAAAGGAAGAGGCGGCTTTTCACGATTTATTCACGAGATTTCGAAATTATCTCGTGCTGTTTGCCATACGGCGAATCGACCAGTTGGATGCGGCGGAGGATATCGTGCAGGAGACTTTTATTACCGTGTGGGAGAATAAAAAGATATATAATTCCTATCAAGGTTTGAAAGCGTATTTGTACGAGCTGGTACAGAATAAGTGTACCAATTACTTGAAACATAAACAGGTGGAGGATAAATATGTTTCTTACGTGAAAACCACGGGGGAGGAGACGGAGGGGGATTATAACCTGATGCAGGAAGAAATCTATCGGGAATTATATATGGCTATCCGGGAGTTGCCGGAAAAATGCCAGAAGGTTTTTGAATTGCACTTGGAGGGGAAAAAGAATGATGAGATTGCTGAAATACTGGGAATTTCCGTGTTGACCGTGAAGTCTCACAAGCAAAATGCGATTCATATTCTCAAAGAGAAAATGGGAAATCTCTTCCTTTTATACACCTATATCTACGAGGTGTAATTTTTTTTTAAGAAAAATAATAGGTTTTTGTTTGCTACTTTTTGATCCCTTTCTTGTATATGGTGTAAAATAAAGAAGACACCATGGATTTATACGATGAAAACATTGCCCGGTTAATACGACATTCCTTGACGGGAGAACTCTCCGAACGGGAACGGGTGGAGCTGGAGGCATGGTTACGTGATTCGGAAGAGCATCAGGTACTTTTTGAGAAAATCAAGAAAGAAATTCGCATCTCTTCAGAAAGTTCTCTTTTCCGCTCGTTGAATGACGAGGTGGCTTGGCAAAAATTTAAAACTACCGCCCGGGAAAGGAAAAGACGTGTCTATGTCAGGAGAATTTTGACATACGCGGCAGTGATCGTGTTGCCGTTGGCGGTTGTTGCGGGCTTTTTGTTTTTGAATCGGGAAAAGGATACGCTTTCAATAGCATCTGAACGTGTGGTTAAAATTACACCCGGGGGGCCGAGGGCGGTATTGATCACGGCCGATCAAACCGTTCACGAGTTAAATGGCGTGCAGGGGCAGCGAGAGATAGAAGTGGAGAAAGGGGTGGTAATCAAGCAAGGAGGTGCTAATTTGGAATATGATTCTTTGGTTGCCTCGGTGCAAGAAGTGGCGTTAGCCATGAACACGTTAAGGGTTCCTCGTGGGGGAGAATTCCGGTTAAAGTTGTCGGATGGGACAAATGTCTATTTGAATTCTGCTTCGGAATTGAAATATCCGGTACGCTTTGATGAAAAGGAACGGAGGGTTTATTTGTCGGGAGAGGCCTATTTTGAGGTGACGAAGGATTCGAATCGGCCTTTCTACGTGATAACGGAGGAGGTACAGGTCCGCGTGTACGGGACGGAGTTTAACGTGAACACGCATCAACCGGGGAAAGTTCATACCGTGTTGGTTGACGGTAAGGTCGGGATCAAAAAAAGAGGAACGACCGGGGAGATCACGATGAAACCGGGGGAATTGGCTAGTTTTGACCGGAATGCGGGAACATTCGAGGTGAAAGAAGTGGATGTGCGGCAGTACGTGGTTTGGAAAGACGGGTATTTTACTTTTGAGAACGAGAGTCTGGAACAGATTCTAAACACGCTTTCACTTTGGTATGATGTTGACGTGTTTTTTCAGTCGGAATCCGCTAAACAACTGGTATTTACCGGGTATATGAAACGGTATAATGATATATCTGAAATTCTGAACGCGATTACGGATGTTGTAGGAGTAAACTTTACGATAAACGGAAAAACGATAATAGTATCTAAATAAAAAACGGAAAGGGTTGGAGCCTTCCCGTTGAACTTTAATGAGATCAATAGGTCGCTGTTGGAGAGTGACGTATTGAAAGTTTAACTGTTCTAATTTACAAATGTATGGAAAAAAAACAATTATGCCATCGATTTTATCGAAGGTATGTTAAAAAACTTTTGATGCTTATGAAATTGTGTCTCTTGTTTATTTGTATTTTCACGTTGACACTTTCAGCTAGCTCGTTTGCTCAACAAGAGCGGGTTAGTCTTGACTTGAAGAACGTGTCGGTGAAAGTTTTGTTGGATGAGATTCAAAAACAGACGAATTGGTGTTTCCTCTTTAATCCGGAGCAAACGAAACAATTGGGTAAGTTGTCGTTACGGGTGGAGAATGAAACCGTGGAAGAGGTGTTGAATCGTATTTTGAAAGATACGGATTTAACGTTTAAATTTAAAAATGATCTTATCATGATCGTGCCTAAGGATGAGGTGGAGGATGATAAGAGTAAGAAAGATATCCGGATTGTCGGTCAGGTAACAGATAACAAGAAACTTCCGTTACCGGGTGTAACCGTGATCGTTAAAGGTTTGACTATCGGTACGGCGACTGATGGGAATGGGCGATACGCCTTGACTCTTCCCAAGACGGAAAAGTTGTCGTTGCTTTTCTCTTTTGTCGGGATGAAAACCCGGGAGGTGGCATATACCGGGAAAGATACTATTAACGTGGTTATGCAAGAGGATTTAGAAACTTTGGAGGATGTGATTGTTACTGGTTATGCCACGATTGATCGCGGTAGTTATGTCGGGGCCGTGACGCAAATACGGGCAGAGGACATACAGGTGGCCGGCGAGGCTACCATCGACCAGATGTTGCAGGGATGGGTTCCGGGTATGTCCGTTATAAACAAAACCGGAAAAGTGGGCGGTTCTCCCAAGATTCGTATTCGTGGAACCTCAACCTTGTTGGGAAATCAGGAGCCGCTTTGGGTTGTGGATGGTGTGATTCAATCCGATCCTCTCCCGATCCCGGATGATGCAAGTCCTCTTTCTTCCGAAATGGATGGATTGCGGGAAACGGCCAGTAATGCGATTTCTTGGCTTAATCCTGCAGATATAGAAACAATTACCGTGTTGAAGGATGCGTCTGCCACGGCGATTTACGGGACGAAAGCAACCAACGGGGTTATCGTGATTACGACCAAGAAAGCGAAAGGGGACGGTTTGAATATATCGTACAGTGGTAATTTTAGCGTGGGGATGAAACCTGCTTATCGTATGTATGATATGATGAATTCTCAGGAACACATGAGATTTTCCCAACAATTGTGGGAAGATCGGGATAGTTATAATCAGAATGTTTTACCGATCGGTTATGCCGGTTTAATCCAGAAACTACAAAAGAAAGAGATTACCCGACTGCAATTTGAACAAGAGTACCGGAAAATGGAGAGGATGAATACGGATTGGTTTGATATTTTGTTCCGAAATAGTTTCAGCCATGCCCATAATGTCAGTATCTCTGCTCAAGGGGAAAAAGTTTCAAGTCGTTTTTCCGTGGGAATTAACAGTACTCGGGGTGAGGCAAAAGGAAATGGCATGACCACGTTGACGGCTAGTTCCAATACCACTTTCCGTTTGGATAAGCGGTTGATCATTGATTTGCAATTGAACGGTAGTTATCGGGAAACGGAGGATTTTGCGTTTGGGGTAAGTCCTTACGAGTACGCGATGAATACAGCCCGGGATATTCCTGCTTATCATGAAGATGGAACTCTGTATTATCACGAAAAAGCCGGGGCAACGAGTTTTTCTATCCAGAATAAGTTTTCATATAACTATAACATATTGAATGAACGAGATAATTCCGGTACGGAAACAGATGGTACGAACTTGCAGGCAGCTTTGAATTTGCGGTTGAATTTGTTGAAAGATCTGGAATTTCAGACAACAGCATCTTATGCCCTTGCAACGAATAAAATTAAGTCATGGGCAACGGAAAACACGCATTACATAGCCCAAATTCGTGGTTACGAGGTGGGTGAGATTCTGCCTAATTCGGCGGAACAGTATGCCAGTGTCTTGCCGTTTGGGGGATTATTGCAATCGGAGTATGCCCAGACGAAAAACTATTCTTTTAGAAGTAGTTTAGTGTATAATAAAATGTTTAATGAGGATCATCGCCTCACGTTGAATTTGGGATTTCAAGTCAATTCTGTGACTCAGGAGGGTAATGCGAGTTTGCGGTACGGTTATCTTTACTACCGGGGAGAGAAGTTTGCTACGGTTCCGACAGAAATAACAGCTGCGAACGGGTTGCATAAGAATCCGAGAGATCTTCATGATGAAATGCGGGCTGGAACCACGATTACGACGACGAAAAATAATACGGTTAGTGAGTATTTTACAGCCGTGTATGGTTATAAAGAACGTTATATTATGAATTTCAATGCCCGTTTGGATGCTTCCAACCGTTTTGGTCAGGATGAAAATAAAAAATTTAATCCCAGTTTATCAATCGGGGTGAAATGGCGGATTGGTAATGAACCGTTTATGGCTTGGGCCTCCTCGTGGTATGATATGTTTGATATTTCGTTTTCTTATGGTTGGCGAGGAAATGCAGTGGAGGCAGTTTCTCCTTATTTGATCGCAAAAGATGGTGGATTGAATAAGTATTTCTAGCAGTATACGCTGAAGATGGTATCGTTACCTTATCCTGATCTTGGTTGGGAGAAGACAGAAGATTGGAATTTGGGAGTCGATTTTTCTTTCTTCCAAGGAAGAATGAGTGCCGGGCTTAGCTGGTATAATAAGATCAGTCACGTGTTGGCTTCCCGGGAAGTACCCATTGAAAATGGTGTTGCCAATGCTTATGTTGATGGGACGACGATGAAAAACAGCGGTTATGAATTGGCTGTCAGTGTTACTCCGGTTAGAACGAAAGATTTCACTTGGTCTCTTTCTTTCAATACAAGTAAGGTAAAAAATACAGTTCGGAATAATCAACGGGAAAATACCCGGGATGACTATCTTAACGGGACCGCGATTGTTAGTGGAGAAAAGTATGGAACTTTTTACGGGTTTGCATTTAACGGGCTGGATCCGGCTAATGGAAGACCGACATTCAAGAATATGGATATAGATGTTACGGAGAATGATTTGGATTATTTGGTGAAAATTGGTTGCTCGGAGCCGGACATCTCCGGTGGTCTCAATACTTCTTTACGGTATAAGAGATTGGTATTGCGTGCTAGTTTCGCCATGTCATTCGGGGCTCAGGCCCTTCTTCCGGATTTCTTTGCCACGGCGGGAGCTCCGAGACCGGAACAAAATGCACCCCGTTATTTGTTTAAACGTTGGCGTAAACCGGGAGACGAGAAAATCACGAATATTCCTTCTATCCCTGCCGGAAATCCGAATGAAATAAACATTCAGTTACCTGTTGAAGGGTATGTTGCTATGAGTCCTTATGCGATGTATAACCAATCTGACTTGAGGGTGGCAGACACCGATTTTATCCGGTGCAGGCAAATTTCCTTACAATACGATTTACCTGACGCTTGGGTAAATAAGATTGGGGTTAGACGGGCATCCGTGAACGCCAGTCTTGCTAATCCTTTCTTTATCGCTTTTGACAAGGCATGGGACGGACGTGATCCTGAAACAGCGAATTGGCCTGCACGTCGGACAGTTTCTTGCTCGTTAACTCTTAATTTTTAGTTGAACGGATAATTGTTAGAATGATGAAAAACAAGATATTTATTTTAGGAGCTATCATGGGATCGTTTATGCTGGGTTCTTGTGGAGATTTTTTAGAAGAAGAATCCCAAAGTGAGGTAATCCCGAAAACAACATCTGACTTTTCAGAATTATTGTTGGGTACGGGGTATCCCGATGAGTCGGCTCCGAACTTTTCTTTCTTATCCTTGATGGATGATGATTGTGCTCATTTTTTGACTTATGCAAGTCCGTGGAGTCCGGAGGGAACCGTGGAAACGGCAAATGCTATCACCCAATTCCCGATCTATTCATGGCAACCGACTCTTGCCGATTATGATGGTTACGATAGTGAGATCAATGAAACGGCAAGTTCTACCACGTACGCCCAGTTCTATTCAAAAATATTGGGATGTAACGCCGTGCTGGATTATATTGATGAGGCCATAGGAACACAGGACGATCGGGATCGGGTGAAGGCTGAAGCTCTTGCCGTGAGAGCGTTACTGTATTTTCAATTGGTTAATATTTATGGGGAACCCTATAACCATAATAAGGACGCTTTAGGAGTTCCGGTTCGGTTGATTTCCGATTTGACGGAAAAGAACATTGAACGTTCCACCGTGGGGTATATTTATGAAGAGGTGATTCTGAAAGATTTGTTGGAGGCAGCCCGTTTGCTGGACCCTCTTCCGATTATGCGTAAGAATTTCCGGATCAATCAGCCGGCCATTCATATCCTGCTTTCTCGGGTTTATCTGTACATGGAGAATTATAAAGAGTGTATTGCCGAGGTGGAGAAAGCAGAAAAGCAAGGAATTGGATTATTGAATATGGTAAATAATTTGGATGTTATCCTGACAGATAATGGTTATGCCCCGATTTCTTACAATAATCCCGAAGTTGAATGGTTTTTCGGGCCGAGTGCGGTTGCGAATCATTGGGAATATCAGCCGGGAACGGCGCCTGCTTTCCGGGTTATATGGGATCAGGTGAATGACCAACGTTTTTTGGCTTATGCGCTCAAAGCTACGGGAGAGGACAATACAGTGTATCTGAAAAAACCAATGGGGAGTATGGAGTTAGGACAATCTATCCGTTCGGCAGAAGCGTTTTTGAACCGGATGGAAGCTTACGCTCTTTCCGGAGAGGAAGGGTTGGCGTTAGCCGAATTGAATGCATTCCGGAAGACCCGCATGATCGGTTACACGGATGTAAATCTGAGTGGTCAGGCGCTTCTGGATGAGATCCGGTTGGAACGTCGAAAAGAACTTTGTTTTGAAGGTCATCGTTGGTTTGATTTACGTCGTCAAGGAATGCCGGAAATCAAACACACGTATAAGGCTGAAAAAGGAGGGGCGGTATATGAATATGTACTGCAACAGGGCGATCCCATGTATACACTACCGTTTCCTAACAGTGTCGTATTGCAAAACAGGGCTCTTGTTCAGAATCCGTCACGGGAGATGGGAGCGAGACAAGGTGAGATTCAATAAACGTAAAATAGAAGATCATGAAAAAGATATTATTAGCTATAGCTTGCCTGTGGGCTGCATGCATTTCTTGTAGCGAAGACACGAAAATCGGTGCGCCGGACGAAATATTGCCGGATTACGTGCTACCGCAGGGAGACGCTTCGAAGGAGGCAAACGATCGGATTCAGCAGATATTCGATACCTATACGTCTTACGTGCTTTATAATTACACGGAGAAAGATGCTTTGTGGACACAAACGGCAGCAGGCGGTGGCGTCCAAATCTATCGGGCTATCATGGGAGAATCTCGCCATGTGGACGCCATGCTTGATTATATTCAGGCTATTTGGCTTCAGTTTTTCCCGGAAGAATTTTTGAAAAAAGGAGGAATGCCCTACCGGGTCTTTCTGGCTGATTCAATTTATTTGGATCGCGGTTGGGGTAAAACTCTTTATAATTATCGCATAAATGGTAATGCGCTCATTATTGGAGGAATGAATGAAGATTTGACCGCTATGGATGCCATAACTAAAAGGACGAGGAAAAACGAACTATTGGGAGCGATGTGGGATTATTATATTGCTCAGGGATTGTTGAATGTTCCGGATGAGTTTTATGAAGATACGGATTACGAGAATGCACCTGCTCTCCCGTTAGATGGTGAAAATTTGGAAGCTTATCGAAAGAGAGGATTTTTACCGACATTTAATAGTTATTCCGGAGCGCAGGAAGAGTGGTATTGGGGGGATTACCCGTGGACTCAAGCGAGAGAAAACGATTTGAAATCTTTTATGTTGCATTTACGGAACCAAACGGATGAGGAAGTAGCTTGGTTCCTGAATAACCCGGAATACGAGTTGATCCAGAAAAAATGGAATATTTTAATTGATTACTACAAGAAAGAATTTGGTATTGATCTTCGGAAAATGGGTAATACGACTTTTTAATAAATCACTGTAAAGATAATTGTTTGTAGAGTATGAAAAAGAAATTTGTTTATGTTCTTTTTGCTTGCCTAGCCATGGTTAACATGGCTTTGGGCCAGCAAAACGAGTCCCGTTTGGCCTTAAATCCGGAAGTGCCCGTGGCCGGTAAGAGTTTGGAATTGACGTATAATCCGCAAGGAGGGCCGTTAGAGGGTAAATCCGATTTGGTCGGGATTGTCTATATGTATAATTTTTATCACTGGGAGATGGGTGATGTACAATTAAAACAGGAAGGAGATCTTTGGAAAGGGACTTTCGAGATGCCGGAAAATTGTGCTTTTATCGCTTTTAAATTCCAGTCCACGTTTACCTTGCAACCGGACTCAACGGATAATAATAACGATAACGGGTTTATGTTTATTCCCCAAAATAGTGCAGGTGATTATTTGCCGGGTAGATACCTTGCTTGGGGTGTATTCCGGATGCCTTCGCTGGGATCGGAAACCGGGAATTATTTTTCCGGGAACTACAAGGAGATTTCTAACGAGGCCGCGATGATGTGGACGGATCAGGAGACAAAACATTATCCTCAATATGGTCGCCACTTTTTCGGGACTATGAAATCAGTTTTGAAAAAAATGTATGGGGATAACAGTCGTCCCGGAATAGCACACTTGTTGAAAGTCATGGAAAGCCAACCGGATTTGACCGAGAATGAATACGAGGAAATCAGTAGTACTTACCGGATTGATTTGAAAAATAAAGTGAAAGCGGATAGTATCAATCAGGTGATCCTCAAATTGTTCCCGCACGGGGGCTTGGCTCGTTTTAACCGTTCTTTCGAGTTGAATGCTTTGCCTGAAGAGGAATACTTTGCGGCTGCCGATCAGTTTCGAAAAGATTTCCCGATAGAGGCATGGAGGAAGAATCCGAATCCTAGAGGATTCGTGTATAATAATTTTTATCGGGAGTTGGCCACGAGGTATTACAAATCGGGGAATTACAAGAAACTGGAAGAAATATTGCCTGAGATGGATATGGTAATGATCAATGATGTATTCCGGAAAAGTGTCGAGTTTGCTATTCGGAAAACTCCCACGCCACCGGAAACCTATGTCGAGATTTCAAAGAAATTCATCGACCAGATGATTGCTAAGGTGGGTGACGGTTCGTATCGGCAGACAATAGCAGCTTCTCCCCGACAAGCGGAAGAGCTTGCTCGCTTGTGGTTGAATTACTACATCTGTGTTCATGCTCAAGTTGCCGAAAAATGTGGTCGTTACCAAGAGGCCGTGGACATGATGAATTTGATTGACGAGGATCAACGGTATATCTCTTATCCGGCAGGAAATGAGGCATACATCGTGAGTCTGGAAAAGTTAGGAAACCATACTGAGGCTTTCGAAGCAATGAAAGGTGCGGCAAGTGCCGGGCAGATGACTCCGGTAATTTATGACAAATTAAGAGAGCATTATGCTACCTTGAAGGAGAAACCTGCCACATTCGAGGCATGGATTGCATCTCTGAAACCGAAGCATGAGGTAGAAAAAATCAAGAATAAACTTCGTGCAGAAATTATAGATATACCTTTTGAGCCCTTTGTCATGGAATCACATCAGGGAGGAAAAGTGAAATCTGCCAGTTTCAAAAAAGATGAAATCGTGGTGATTGATTTTTGGGCTTTGTGGTGTGCGCCTTGTATTGCTGCTTTAGATGGGATGCAGATGGCCGTGGATCTTTATGCTAATGATCCGACCGTGAAATTTTATTTCGTGATCACGCAAGATGAACCGAACCGTGAAAAGATAGATGCTCTTTGGAAGAAGAATGATTTCCGGAACATGGAAGTCCTTTATGATGCGAATCCGAAAGGAAAGAATTCACGGAATGTCGTGTATAAATCCATGTTTCCCGGAACGTCGGGTATTCCTCAAAAAGCCATCCTTAAAAACGGGCATATCCGCTATCGTGCGGAAGGGTACGGTGGAAGTCCCAGCGGTCTGATGGATGAGATTTCTTATGTTATCGAGATTCTTAAAGAGGAGGGAAATCATGCTGAGAAATAATCTGATTGTCCTGTTGCTTGCAGCAGCAGGACTTTTTTCTTCTTGCGGGAGCGGGAACCACTATTCGCTTACCGGGAGTTTGCCGACTCGTTATGATGGATGTCTGGTTAAGCTTACGCCTGCCACGTTCTTTTTCTCCGAGGAGAAACCCAGTCCAGTGGATAGCGTCAAAATTAAGGATGGTAAATTTCGGTTTGCCGGAACGGTGCAGGAACCGACCGTCTATATGCTGACAATTGATGGAGTGGATTATAAGATCCCGGATATGGCTTCAATAGCCGTGGTGATTGAACCCGGAGACGTTACGATAGAATACGATACGCTGGGAATCATTATGGCGGGAACCCCTGTAAATGAACGGTACATGACGACGATAGGAGAGGCCAAGCGGGAAACCGTGCGTCAACGCCAACTTTTATGGCAGGAACGGGATAGCGTGAAGCGGTTGCCGGGG
>OLGI01001715.1_pt1 | contig 18144 bp, 13 predicted proteins | sample 1605221 | NCBI WGS metagenome assembly OLGI01 (sample SAMEA3888915, study PRJEB22519) | human gut metagenome | biome: human gut; feature: human-associated habitat; material: faeces | place: Denmark | collected 2010 | reverse complement strand
GTTCTTTCTTCTTTTGGATTGGAAAAGATCTCATCCGGCTTTCCTTCTTCCACTACAACACCACCGGCCATAAAGATCACACGATTGGCTGCATCAGAAGCAAAGCTCATTTCATGGGTCACTATGATCATGGTGATCCCTTCTTTTGCAATATCTTTGATAACTTTTAATACTTCTCCCACCAGCTCCGGATCCAGGGCAGACGTAGGTTCGTCAAAAAGGATCACATCCGGATTTAACACAACAGCTCTGGCAATTCCCACTCTCTGCTGCTGTCCGCCGGAAAGCTGGGACGGATAATAATCTGCCTTATCCTTAAGACCTACCTTTTCCAATGCATCAAGAGCGATCTCCTTTGCCTTTTCTTTTGATACGCCTCTTGCCTGGGTCAGTCCTTCCATTACATTTCCAAGGGCCGTTTTATTGGCAAACAGATTATAATTCTGGAAAACCATGGCAGTCCTTAAACGGATCTCATGGATTTCTTTCTTCTTTGCTTTTGCTGCGTCTACTGTAATATCTCCTACTGTGATCGTTCCTTCATCTGCTCTTTCCAGGAAATTAATGCACCGCAGCATGGTGGTCTTTCCGGAGCCGCTGGGGCCGATCACTACCACCACATCTCCTTTATTTACAGTAATATCAACACCTTTTAAAACCTGGTTCTGTCCAAATGCCTTATGTAAATTTTTAATCTCGATCATATCTTACCTCCTGCCGCATATTTATACCGTTTTTCCATTACATAAAACAGCTTTTCCACGCAGACGCACATAGCCCAGTATACGACAGCCACTGCAATATATGCCTCCAGATAACGGAAATTCACAGCTGCCGAATTGATGGCCGCTCCTAAAATATCATTTACAGAAATAAGATATACAATGGATGTGGACTTTAAAAGACCGATCACATTGTTGCACAGAACAGGAAGGGCTGCAGGAACAGCCTGTGGAAAGACCACCCGAAACAATGTCTTTGTCCTGGTAAGTCCTATGGAATACGCAGCTTCATACTGTCCTTTTCCCACGGAAAGGAGAGCGCCAAGAACTGTTTCTGTGATCTGCACCACTGCATAAATGCTTAACGCAGCAATACCTATATATATTTTATTCATAGTCTGCAGCGGCTTTGCCCACTCATAGCTTAACGCCAGGTAATCAATAGGCTTTAAGATCAGGTAATTGATCATAAGCACCAGCAGTACCGCCGGTATTCCTTTTAAAATATTAGACGCATTTTTTAAAAACGAAGCTGCAAAAGGAACATTGAAGCGGCGGATCACCGCAAAGGGAACACCAAAAAGGAAACCTATAAACAGGGGAGCAAAAGTCAGCAGCAAAGTAACCGGCATAGCTTCCCATATTTTCCCGATCACTGTAAAAACATACGAAAACTCAAAGGGCGATGCCATTTTCCTTCCTCCTTGTCTGACCATTAAGCCGGTGCTCCATCCAGGTAAACAAACGCTCCAGTAAATAGGAAACGATGATAAATATGATCGCTGCATCTACATAGCCTTCCAGAACACGGTTGGTACGTGTTCCAATAGCTTTTACCTGACCCATGATATCAATAATTCCCAGTGTAAATGCCATTGCAGTTGCCTGGAAAGATCCGACCACACGGGTTCCAAATGCAGGCGCTGCTATTTTAAATGCCTGTGGGATAATGATCCTTTTATAGGTCTGAAATGTGGTAAGTCCTACAGAAGCTGCCGCTTCAAGCTGGCCCTTGGGAACACTTTCAATAGAAGACCGGATGATCTCCGACATAAATGCCCCATCATTTAAAAGATATGTAACCAGTACAAAAAACAGCTTACTCCAATGGTTAATATCCACTCCTAAGGGTGCTACAAGAAGTGGCAGTCCATAATAGACTACAAATAGCTGCACCAGGATCGGGGTACCTCTTACAAAAGAGATATAAAGAGCTGCCAGTTCTTTTAACACTGGTATTTTAAAGATACGTGCCGCTGCCAGAATAAATCCCAGGACCAGCCCCCCTGCAACGCTCACTACTACAATAAGAAGCGTTACAGGGAAACGGGATAAGATCTTTGGGAAATATTCCACCATATCGCTGAAACGGAAAATGCTGGAAAGATCCATGTTTTATGCTCCTGTTCTGTTACTGTTCATGTTATAAGATCATTCATAAAATACGTGTACCGTAAATTTATTCTTCTGAGTTATAATCACTTCCTGTGTACTCAATAGAAAGCTTTGTAAGAGTTCCGTCTTCTTTCATTGACTTTAAAGCAGTATCCATGTCATCCCGGAGCTGTTCCTCTCCCTGTGCCAGCATGAAATAGGCCTGTGACTCGCTGAAATAGCTGTCTTCGTTAATATCATAGCCACCGCCAAATGCTTCATTGTATTTTTTAAATGTCTTCTTGGTTGCAACAATGGCATCCAGTCTTCCGTTCATTACATCATCATAAATACTTTCATTGGTAGCACCATTGGAATATACAATATCGATTTTATTGTCATGTTCTGCATTGTATGTTTCCAGAATCGCTGCTGTGTTGCTTCCCTGACCGGCACTTACTTTCTTTCCAACCAGATCATCAATAGAGTGGATATCATCTCTTCCTTTTTTGTATACAAGACGCTTATTGTAAGCGGCAAAACCTTCATTTGTAAACAGATACTTCTTCTCAAACTGCTGGGAGCCAATGGAAACCTTCTTTGCATCCAGAGCAACAGAAATGTTGGCAAGTTCCATGTTTTCAATCTGGAATTCATACTGTGGAAGGCGGTTGTCGATCTCCTGTAAAACAGCCACATCATAGCCTGCAGGCTGGTTATTTTCATCTATGTATGTATATGGTTCAAAGGTAGCGCCTACTGCCACATAGACTTTTCTTACTTCCTGGCTGTCTGAATTTCCCTGGGCTGTATTCTGTCCTGCATCCTGAGCTGCCCCACTCTCTGCTGTTTTGCTGCTGCAGCCAGCCAAAACTGCTGCCGCAAGTACAGCTCCTGCAAATATTCTGATGCCTGACTTCCATTTTCCTCTCATAATTGCTGCCTCCTGATCTTTCATGATCTCATCTATTCTGTTCTCACTTTTTCCAACCTATCTAATCTGTTATTTCTCTTCTTTTTTGTCATCCTCATCATCCCATAAGGGCTGCTGTAAAAGCCGCTTATAATAAGCTCTTGTCTGATACAGCGCACCTACCGGATTGTGGGCCAGAACACGGTCCTTTGTGACCAGCGTAGTTGCCAGAGCCTTGGAATATTTATAAAATAAACTGTCATGGCCTACACAAAGCCCCACTACTACATTTAACTGGGTCCCCGCTTTATTTAAAAGCTTTGCCTGTAAAATAGGATTACACATCACCGGTCCGGTCTTACATGTATATTTGGGATCCAGACCAATATCTGTTTTATCTACAGAACCTACTTTACATGCCACTCCGTATACGTCAAACCCATTTAATTTCAATATCCTTGCGAAAATACGGCTCTCTTCGATCAGGCCTACGCAGGTTGCGATGCCGATCTTCTTTGCACCGATCCTTTTCGCTACTTCCATGATCTCCTCTACACGGGTATATTTTCCATAAAAGCCACCTTCCACTTCAGCTGAAGCAATGGCTATCTTATTGTTTTCTTCATTTTCTGTATAAAGCTTAACTACTTTTTCTAATTCTTTTTCAGTCAGTTTTTCTGTAAGACAAAATTCCGGATAAGAAGCGTTCCGCTTGGAACAGTTAAGCACACCACAGTCCGTACAGCTGTGGGGAAATATCTTTTTCTCTGCACTTACTGACACTTCCTGAGTTTTTTCCACATTTTTCTTAGCCTTACTGCTTTTTACCTTGCTATCTTTTTCTTTCTTGTCACTCATATGCTTTCTCCTCACCTTTTATTAACCAATCACATCGGTATGTTAATGGGTATTATAGAGATGATGAACATTTTTGTCAACATGTGATTTTCTATTGCCAGTTATAAAAGAAGACTATAGCAGAACAATTGCACAAAATGTCTGTTCCACATAAAAATCACAAATTTCTCTGGTATACTCACAAAAACAATGAAAGTAAAGAGAGGTACAATGTTTATGAAGATCCTCAGAAAAACACTGCATATCGGCGGCATGAGCTGTGTAAACTGTGAACACAGGATCCGGTACGTCCTGAAAACCGCACCCGGGATCCAGGACGCTACTGTAAGCTACAATACCGGCCTTGCCCATGTTACTTACGATACCGATACCATTTCCTTAAAACAGATCCGGGAGATCATTGAAAAAAACGGCTATACCATTTTGCCGGAAACAGGAACATCCGATTATGATATGAAAAAAAACTTTGTCTCACTGGCTGTTATCCTGTTTTTATATGCCCTTTTACAGCATTTCGGCATTCTCAACCTGCTGGCACCAGGACAGCTGGCAGATACAAAAATGGGCTATGGCATGCTGTTTGTGATCGGACTTATTACATCTGTACACTGTATTGCCATGTGCGGCGGCATCAACCTGTCCCAGTGTATTCCACAACCTTCAAATGCCTCTGATGTTTCCGGAAGCAGCCGCGCTCTTGACATTTTTCTTCCGGCTCTTCTTTATAATACAGGCCGTGTGATTTCTTATACAGCGATTGGTTTTCTATTAGGTCTTGTTGGCATGCTGTTAGGCGTCGGTACACAGACCGGGATTTCCTATTTTCTCCAGGGTAGCTTAAAAATGATCGCCGGAATTTTTATGGTGATCATGGGCATCAATATGCTGGGGATCTTTCCCTGGCTTCGTCCACTTACCTTACGGATCCCACGTTTTTTATCCACAAAAGTCCTTAAAAAGCGTGCTTCCAGCCGACAGCCACTGTTTGTTGGACTTTTAAACGGCCTGATGCCCTGCGGTCCCCTTCAATCCATGCAGATTGTGGCTCTGGCCTGCCAAAATCCATTTTCCGGTGCTTTATCCATGTTTTTATTCAGTCTTGGAACCGTTCCCCTTATGCTTGGGCTTGGCTCTCTGGTTTCCATTCTTGGAAAGCGTTTTGCAAAAAAAATGACCACTGTTGGCGCCATCCTTGTAGTTGTCCTCGGTCTTGCCATGTTTTCCCAGGGAACTGCATTAGCCGGTATTTCCGAAGGCCCGGAAAATTCTCAAAATACAGCAAATCCTCAAAATACGGGAACTTCCGAAGATCAGGGAACCTCGACAGATACCACAGATCCTTCCAATGCTGCCGATAAAACACCCCAGGATGAAAATGCAAATAACATCCAGGTCATCTACAGCACCTTACAGCGCGGAAGATATCCTGATATCAAAGTTCAGACCGGTGTTCCTATAAAATGGATCATCAATGCTCCCAAAGGCTCCCTTAACGGCTGCAACTACAGAATGTTGCTGCGCTCCTTCGGAATTGAACATACCCTTTCAGAAGGAGAAAATGTGATCGAATTTACTCCTTCTAAATCCGGAACTTTTCAATATACTTGCTGGATGGGAATGATACGTGGTAATATCACTGTAACAGATACACTAGAAACTTCTCCAACTGATCCAGATACAAGTACAGGAGCGGAAGAAACAGATCCTGAAACAGAACCATTTTTTAACGGCTCCGGTATGGGCTGCTGCGGAAGCTAAAAACATCTGGAATTGTATGGCGAAAACTTGTAATGAGGATGTTTAAGAAGGAATGGATGATTGATATGATGGAACAGAAAACGATACTGATCGTCGATGATGAAAACATGATGCGTGAGGCCGTTGCCTCCTATCTTGAAAAGCAGGGATATCATGTGCTCCAGGCAGAAACAGGAACGCAGGCACTCAGCCTTCTGGAAAAAGAAACGGTTTCCTTTGTAATCCTGGACCTGATGCTTCCAGATATATCCGGTGAAGAAATCTGTTCCAGAATACGCAGGCAGTCCCGGATTCCCATTATCATGCTCACAGCCAAAACCATGGAAGATGATATGTTAAATGGTTTAAACCTTGGAGCAGACGATTATATCACCAAGCCTTTCAGCCTGAAAAACCTGTATGCCAGGATCCAGGCAGTATGGCGCAGGTCAGACCATGACCTGAAGCCTCTTGCAGAAAAATTTTCATGGAATGCCGGGGATCTGGTGATCGACTATAACCGGAAAGAAGTGTTAAAAAAGGGGGAAACTATTTCACTTACCCCCATTGAATGGAAGATCTTATCTGCATTTACCAGATATCCTCAAAAAGTATTTACAAGAGACGAACTGATTGCTTCCGCTTTCGACACGGATTTTTCCGGATATGACCGGGTGATTGACACCCACATTAAAAATCTGAGAAAGAAAATAGAAGATGACCCCAAAAATCCCATTTATCTGTGTACAGTTCATGGAATTGGATACAAGTTCGGGGGAAATATATAATGAAACATAAGAAACACAAGATAAGCACACAATTATCTGCCGGATTTGCAGTAATCGTCCTGATCACTATTTCCGTGATCAGTCTCACTGCCAATCTGCTGATCAGCCATCAGTTTGAGAAATATGTAGCCAGACAGAGGGAGACCTTTGCCGAACAGCTGATCACCACACTTCTGTCCCAGTATAACAGCAGCAACCAGACCTGGAACCTGGATTATATCCATGGTGTGGGAATGTATGCTTTAAAAGACGGATATATCATCAAGGTGTATGACAAAGATAAAAATATCATCTGGGATGCCGAAAATCATGACATAACCCTATGCCACCAGATCATGAAAGACATCCATACAAATATGGAGAAGAAGCGGCCCGGCCTTAAGGGCAGTTTTTCCACTTATCACTATACATTAAGCCAGGACAATAAAATTGCCGGTTATGCAGACATCAGCTACTACGGCCCTTATTATTTCAGTGAAAGTGACTTCCAGTTTCTGGACTCTTTAAACCAGATCCTGTTTATCACCGGTATTTCTTCTCTTATCCTTGCAGTGATTGCCGGTATGCTCCTTGCAAAACGGCTTTCTGTTCCTCTTACAAAGGCAAAAGAAACGGCCGAAAAGATTGCTGATGGAAATTATCAGATTCGATATGGCTCAGATAAAGCCAATACAACTGCACTGGAACTGGCACAGCTTGGTCAGGCTATTGACCATATGGCTGAAAATCTTGAAAAACAGGAAGAAGTCCGCAGACAGCTAACCTCCGACGTAGCCCATGAACTGCGCACACCGGTGGCAAATGTATCTTCCCAGCTGGAAGCTATAATCGAGGAAGTATGGGAACCAACAAAAGAGCGGCTTCAAAGCTGCTATGATGAACTCGGCCGGATCTCCGGTATTATTTCCGATCTGGAAAAACTGCGCCAGATCGAGGCTTCCAATATGGTTCTGGAGAAAGAACCAGTTGACCTTTTAGAATTGGCTCAGGCAGTAAAAACTGCTTTTGAACCGGAACTGGCAAAAAAGAAACTCACCTGCATGGTAACAGGTGAATCTGCTATTATCTCCGGAGACCAGAAACGGCTCCACCAGGTGATCTTCAACCTGGTATCCAATGCTGTTAAATATTCCACCGAAAGCGGTCAGATCCTGATAGATATCCACAATTTAGGCAAAAACGTGCAGCTGACCGTCAAAGATCAGGGCATCGGTATCGCTAAAGAAGATATTCCTCTGATCTTTGAACGCTTCTACCGTACCGACCGCTCCCGCAACCGCAAAACCGGCGGCGCAGGTATTGGTCTGACCATTGTAAAAGCCATTGTGCTGGCACATGGTGGAAATATTTCTGTGGAAAGTGTAAAAGGCTGCGGAAGCTGCTTTATGGTGGTATTACCGAAAAAATAAATCCCGCTTTTATTTATCCTAACACTGATGTTCCCCACAGTGATGTTCTCCGCAGGAATGTCCCGCTCCATGCTCATGATGAGTGCAGTGCACATCCGGGTTATAGTCTAATTTTCCTTCTGCATATGCTTTTATTTGTCTGGCGGAGCTGTCGGCCCTTTTACAGCTGCCGGTGCAGCAAAAAGCCGCCGGAAAAAGCTTTTACACTTCTTCCGGCGGCTCTTATTTATAACCTTATGACCTTATTTAGTTGACCAGCTCCCGCTCCCTGTTTCATATTAACCTTCAATAGAAACATACTTCTTCTGCTCTACTGCCGGCTTTGCTTCCTTCTTCGGAACGAACAACTTCAGGATACCATGTTTGAACTCGCCCTTGATATCTTCTTCTGTGATGTCTTCGCCTACATAGAAGCTTCTCTCACAGGATCCTGCGTAACGCTCTTTACGGATGTAACGGCCAGATTTCTTATCCTGTTCGTCTTTATCAAGTCCCTTGGCTGCACTGATGGTCATATAACCATTCTCCAGGGATACCTTGATCTCATCTTTTGTAAATCCAGGCAGATCCATTTCCAGCTCATAACCGCCTTCGGTTTCCTTGATATCAGTCTTCATCAGGTTTTTACCTCTGCGGCCGTACAGCTTCTTTTCTACATTGCTTTCTGTGTTATCATCGAAAAATGGAAAATCCTTCATAAAGTTATCAAATAAATCTTCTCCAAAAATACTAGGCATTAACATAAGTCATCTCTCCTTTTCCTATACTCTCTATGTTTTATTTTACTTGTTATCTTCTGGAACCGGGGATGTCTGGAAACTTCCTGGAACCTTTGGCATCTTACTTCTTTGCCTCTTTGTTCCTTTCTGTTTCCCTTCCTTTGTTCTAGCTGTAATATAACACTTATTATTAGCAATGTCAAGAGGTGAGTGCTAATTATTTTGTGAAGATTTTGTGAAGCCTTGATTTTATGGGCTTCACAGAGGTTTTTCACTTGCTTTCGCACTCGATTTTCTTGATTTGACCACATTTTTACGACAAATTCTTGGAAAAATATATTCGTCTGATTTTCTTACCACATTTTACGACAACAACTTATGGTTTATACCACAGCAGGTACGGTTTCTGGCAGGTTCATTTTAGACATCTCATTCTCCACATGAGACTTATCTGAAATATGATTATAGACATTCATTGTGATCTGTGCATCTGAATGGCCCATGACATACTGCATAACTTTGGGATTGACATTGTTCTCACCCAGTCTGGTACATCCCGTATGACGAAGGGTATGCGATGAAATAGGCGGCATCAGCTCCGGCTCTCGCTTCTCTTCTTCTGCCAGTTTGCTTTCTTTCTTATTATAGGCATTGACAATGTTTTTCAGAAAGCTGTTCACTCCCGCCGGCATGATTGGACGTCCATGCTTTGTATTGAAGATGAATCCACTGCGTCCACCGATCTCTACATTACTCTGCAAACCAAGCATCAGATTCAGTTCTCTCTGCTTACGGAACGCATCATATACCATCTGTGTCATAGGAATATCTCTGATTCCTGCATCCGTTTTGGTTTCTGAATCATGGAAACAATATCCTTCATCACCTTCATAATACACAAGCTGTCCACCTACATGAATCTCCCGGTTCTTCATATCCACATCTGACCAGATTAAGCCGATAGTCTCACTCACTCTCAGGCAAGCCCCAAACATAACCTGCATCATTGGAAGATGAGGCTTATACACATTACTCTGTTCAACAAACTTCAGAAGTTTTTCCTGCTGTTCCAGTGTCAGTGCTTCTTTCTCTTTTGCCGGAGCCCCATAATCTCCAAGTGTTCCTGTTACCGGATTCTTGCGGATAATCCCATCTTCCACTGCCAGTTCAAAACTGGGATTCAATAAGCCATAAAGACCTTTGATCGTGCTGTGTGCCAGTCCTTCATCTGACAATGCGGAAAAGAATGTCCTTACATGAGATGTCTTAAAATCCAAAACACGAATATTTCCCAAAGTATTTCGTATCCGGTAATCCCACATACGGATATAATTCTTTTTCGTTCTTTCCTTGATATTCTTTGTTGCCATGTATCGCTCAAACAACGTATTTACGGTCAGCTTCTTGACTGATGAATCTGTAATAAGCAGATCATCCATATCCTTATTGATCTTCTTTTCCATTTCTCGCAGACTCGCCAGATCAGCTGCATAAACCGAATTACGCTTTCCGGTAATTTCATCCTTGTAGCGATACTCATAACGTCCATCCGGACGCTGATATTCACCTGTTTTTAAATTTCTGCCTTTATTATCTTTTCTTGCCATATCAATCATTCCTTTCACTTCATTTTTCGTTATTCGGAATGATTTTTGTCCTGTCGGTATCAGTCATATACTGTCTGATATCTGCTCACAGATTAACATAATATTTTATGATTTCCAAGGGTAAATTCCTGCAAAATGCTAATTTTTATTTGCCTGTTTTACAGGAATATTTTCCCTTTTTTACTTTTCATTCCGAAGGAAAGTTGTTGTATTTTATCTTCTCATCTTTCATTACACTGCCATTGCATCAAGATATTTTTTTATCTTATCCACGTTATAAAGAACACGTCTTCCAATAATCACTCTTGCTTCTGCATAATCTGCAATTTTCTTTGCAGTTACTTCTCCGCAGGATAACATTGCCATTAATCCTTCAATATCTACCGTCAGACGATTCTCAGCCTTATACTCTGTTGTTTTTCTCATGATGCACATACCTCCTTTCCTCCGTATTCTTCTGCATCACCTCCCAGACAGCGGTTATGCCCGTTGTCAGTACATATACTTTTTGTTTGGACTTCTTACGATGATTTTCCATTCTGTTCGGCGTGTTGGCTTCCATTTGTATATGGCGGTGTCAACGTTACAATTGACCTCTATCAGAAATCTTTCTGAATACTGGCAGCTTCTTCTCAAGCATACCAGCCGTTGCCGGAGTATCTTCGGTTTCCACATACTACTCTCTGATACAGCGGTGGAATCCTGTGTTACCTTTAAGCCCGAAAGGCACCCATACAGCTCATTCAATTTTCAAGGTTCAATAATCAAAAGTTTTGCAGGTATACATTTTTGTACCTATTTCGATTTAATGCCATTATATCCCCCGTTACTGCTAATGTCAATAGCACCTCATGCGTTTTAGGTTCTTTTTTGTACTCTTTTTCATTGATTTTCTGCTAGTTTGTGTTATAATATGGACAAATAGTTATTCATTTCTTGATTTTACTATCTTCAATGGATGTTTATCAGGACTAATGCAGAGGTGACTTTATGAATTTTAATCTGAAATTAAAAAAAATCCGGACATTCCGGAAAATGACACAAAAAGAACTGTCAGAGAAAATCGGACTGACCGATCAGCATAGAATTGTACAATATGAAAAAGGCGTTCGTGTTCCCAAAAAAGATCTGGTCGATAAAATGGCACAGGCTCTTGATGTCAATCCTTATACCCTCTATGATACCGCTGGACGTGACGCTTCCGAAATGATGGAACTGCTTTTCTGGCTGGATGAATTTAATCCATCAGCATTGCATCTGCTTCTCCCTCGGAAATTTCCTGGTGAGAAATGCAATGAAGTAGCTGACACTTCCGTTTACTACCATGACAATGATAGCTGGCCTGCCCATGCTCCTGTCTGTATGTGGTTTAACTATGGAGTTCTGAATGATTTTTTGAAAGAATGGGTGGTTCGGATGGATGAACTGAAATCCGGTGAGATTACCAGAGATGAATATTTTGAATGGAAAATCAACTGGCCACAGACCTGTGATGGGTGTGGGAAATATGAACCTAAGAAAAAATGGCGAATATAGCAAATACAATGCTCCCCAAAACTGGACAATATTCCAATAATGGGGAGCTACTATTCTTTTTTTAATCTAATGCTCTTCTACTATATGTATTTTTCATCACTCAACTACTTTATAGCCCGCATTTGTAATTACACAAATTTCTTCGCTTTTTCTTTCAATATATTTTTCTTTCAAACAAGCATTAAGCGCCTCTTCCCAAACAGCATATTCACGTCTATCTGGATACTCCTTAGCAACTACTTCGCTGCCAATTTGAATATATGTACCTGATTCCAAATCTGAAGTTATCAGAATCTGCCCTCCCGGTGCATCTGCCACTTTTTTAAGGAGTTGCTTCATTTCCTCTGTAATTAAGGCAGGTGTAGCACTGATATTCTCATTTTTGGTTGATACATCGCCATTTATTTCACTGATGAACTTGTCCCTTGCTTCTTCCCAAATAATATCTTCATTATCTGAAATATCAAATTCTGATTCTAATTCCCGTCTCAACTGATTTAGGCGATCTTTTACTTCGGAACGATCACCATCTAACTTAATAGCAATGCAGTCACTTCCAATTACACCTTTCATTCCAGAAAAATCAAAACCAGGAAGAAGAAGTGAAGTTGCATTGGCTCTTAGTACCCATGCTGCGCCCATTTCATTTAAGCTGACTGGGCTTTCGTAATATTCTGGCGAATGTACGAAAATAATATGCAAGTCATAATTAAGGAACCGTTCCCTTAAAAAGTCAAAAATATTGGCTCCATTTGGTATTCCATATCCTGGTAGGGAGCTGCAAAAAATATCTCTGCGAGGACTTAAATTGATTGAACGAAGTAAATCCGCAATTTTTGCAACTTGATCCTTATTCTTAGAAGAATGACTTATAAATATAAGCGGTTTCTTTTTCATACCAGAAGCATCTCCTTGTGAATGTGACAATCCTGACTCTTTCTCCTCGTCCGGATAATATTTATCAATATTTTTTCTAATAGCCTGAAGTTTTCCGACAAGCTCAATAAAATACTTTTTCTCCGTAAAACCATCCAGACGCTTGCCACAGAAATTGATAGTTTCCCACACAAAAGTGTCATGAGTTCGATCATAAATTCCCTGTAATTCCAATTTTATCTCTTGAAGCCAATTTTGGAATTCAGGCACATCACTGATCCGTTCAAAGGATGTTCCCATACCGCCACCAAACGGATGAAACATTTTTTCTATTTCTTTTCGTGAATCTATAAGTTTAATTAAGTCTTTCTTCAATCATTCTACCCCCAATGCCTTAAACACCGCATCTTCCGCACTCTGGTACGGAATCAGCTGAAATGCACTCATCAGATCAGCCGGAACACTTGCGAAATCAACAAACGAGGTACTCGGAATCAGCACCTTCTTTGCACCGCTATCCAGACACACCTGAAGTGTATTGGCAAGTTCATCCACCTTTATCATTGTACCACTAATTGTTATATCTCCCAACACTGCCAAGTTGCTGACAACAGGCTTTCCAAGGGCAATCGAACAAAGTGCAATTAATGTTGGAAGTGCCAATTTGTCTGTCATACCAATTCCCTGTAAATCCTGATAGTTGATGATATAGTCTTTGGTTGAAGTACTGATAGCGCCACTGATCCGATTGCCGTTGGCTTTCAGATAATTAAATGCCGTGTTCACCGCTTCCTTGCATTTAGAATCGCTGCCTAAGCCAGTCCGTTCAATTTTGCCATTGCCCGGAAGCATCTGACTTTCCAAACGGAATACACCAATCATGCCGCTTTTTCCTCTGGATACGGTATAAATCTGCCCCGGGTTACACATTCCATCCGGTATCAGCTTACCGCCACCCTGTTCTGGTACAGAAACATAATGTTCTGACATATCTTCTAAATCTATATAGAAGAAGTTCACATCATAAAACTCCATACCACCCAGCTTCTTCAATTGCTCCTTGACACGGCGACGCATTTCCAATGCAATCTGAATAATTTCTTCCAGTTCTTCTTTGGTAAACTCACCATTTGGGTACATCAACTTCAGATAACCGTCTATCATACGACGAACCGCAATTGTATCACGCTGATTCAGATTTCTCCCCAAGCGGAAGTAGTGGTCAAGTGCATCTCCATACTGCTCCTTACGAAGCTCTCGGATGAATTCTGCCAAATAGTCACTGATAAAACCGTAATCATCGGTAAAATGCTCCGGTCTGAACTTCGGTATCTCCCATCCAGGAAGATAACAGTGCATACGATCAAGAAATGCTGTATCTGTTCCCATTTCCTGCGGGAAAGGTGCAAACAGACTGGAGGTTTTCAACAGCACATCCACACTCTGATTGATATTTCCCACAAATACCATGGACGCAGTAGCAGCTTTTTCTTCTTTGCCACGGGCAAAAGATCCGGATGCCATATAATCCTTCATGATCTGAATTCCATCTTTATCTTTAAACTTGATACCTGCCACTTCATCAAAGGCTACACAATCCCATAAGCCGACCAGTCCGACCGTTTTGCGTCCCATATTGTAAAACAGATTTGCAACTGTCGTCTGCCCACCGGATATTAAGATACTATTCGGAGAAATCTCTTTGTAGAGATGAGATTTACCGGTACTTCTCGGTCCAAGCTCGCAAAGATTAAAGTTATTCTCAACTAATGGAATCATACGGGTCAAGAGTAACCATTTCTCACGGTATGTAAATTCATCTGGCTCCATGCCGATAGAACGAAGAAGAATATCCAACCATTCATTTTTCGTAAAAGCTGTTCGCCCCTGCTTTAGTTCATCAATATCAATGTGCGGCATCTGGATCGGTGTCAGCTTACGGATACTAATTGGTGAAATATCTTTCTGCTTTTTCTGTTTGGAACGAAGCGGATTTCCATCAATGTCCTCAATGCCAAAATTATTGTCGCCTTCAACCTCATAATCCAGCTGAACAATACACCAGATTCCACCACAGAGCAAGCGATCAAATTTTTCCGGGTACTCATCGGCAATCGGTACATTGTCAACTCCCAGATTAGAAAACTCTGCAAAAAAGCAGTCCTTTTTCATATCCAGTCGAACAGTCACCATATCAATGATTGTGTGACTTCCTTTTTTACGCAGCTGAGACAAAATTTTCTGTGATTCATCCGGGCGTACAAAGTTGTCAGCAAGAATACGCTTCACATTCTGTACGCCTTTTTCAATGACCGTTTCATCATCCGAGCTGCAATACTGACCCAACAGGAACTCCAAGACATAAACCGGAACATTGGCTCCTTCCTTGATTTTCTTTGTCAGGTCTTTCCGAACAATCTTACCGTCAAAGTTCTGACGGAGCTTGTTCTTTATTTCTTCACGGGTACTTTCACCCTCTGCAAATTGCTCCATCTTTCTCTCCTCCTGCGGCATTAATTAAAAAAATCAAACTCGTCCACCGCAAAGGCGATGTCAATCTGGAATGGCTCCCGCTGTGGCAGCTGTAATCCCTGTTCATCTGCAATTACCAGATAATAAGTAGCTGTATTGCTGTATTTCAGAGATTTCAAATTAAACTGACAACGGAAAGTTCTTTCTGCACCGTTATCGCTGGTCTTATCTGCAATAATCTTCTGAATATCACTAATCTGTTTGCCGTCCTCATCTGTAAAATAAACTTGATAGGTTGCTGCTTCACGATTTGTACTGACCGCATCTTTTTGATAGAAGTTCAACGAAAAAATCATATTGCTAATTTTACGGTTTGCGGACAGTAAATTGACCGTTACCGGCTTGGTATCATATTTCTGCTTATTTCGCCTATATTCCATAGAATCATTGCGGAGATAATGATACTCAATCACCGGAACAACCATTTCCTGCAAACTGATACCACCATGCACAAAATTCATACCGCCGCCATTCATTTTGATACGAATACTTTCTCTCGGTGCAAATCCATTGAATTCCGTATTTCCGCCCAAGAATTTTACAGGCATCAAGTAATCTGGTTGCACACCCTTCTGCATAATTGCATATCTTCTGCCATACTCCACACATCGCTTGATACTTTCTTTTTTTGTAATGTCAGTGTTTGTTACATCCACATCAAAAAATCCTCTTTTATCTACTTTGTCCTCTTCCTTCAAAGGACTGTATGTATAAAGAAATCCATGATCTGCCGTAATTAAAATATTCGTTCCGCCAAATTCATTTACAATGATACGCACAAGATTCTTCAATTCTGAAATTGCCTTGTCACACGCAGCAAAAACAGCAATATCCGAAGTGTGGCTGGCTTCATCAATGGTATCGTGGTAAATATAAACCACATCCATACCTTTTACTAAAGCACATCTTTCCGCTCGTTTCATAGCAATGATGTCATTATACTTTAAGGCCACGCTTGCCGAATCTTCTGTTTTCAGAACCTTGTCCCTATAAGTACTTGCCGTAGACTGTCCATCTGCCAAAACCGTCAAAATATCGTTCCGAACCTCTACTGTCAATTCTTTGTGCGGCAACAAAGCTGCCATACCAAACTTTGTAGTAGAAGGGAAGATACTCTGCATACTACTGATAGAAACCTTACTTTGCGTTTCTCGCTGAAGCTGATCTGCCATCGTAGCTGCCACTTCATAACGCATGGCATCTGAGATAATTACAAATACTTTAGTATCCGAAGTCTGAATACGAGAACGGTAAAAATCTTCCTGCTGCGGTACTTCCAGAACTTTACCGTAAGTTGCCAGTTCATCCGCACATACATCCGACCAGTTATTGCCCAACTCACCTAAGAACCAGTGAGTATAAAGTCCTTCCACCTTATCGACAACATGCTTGAACAAATCATCCAGCAGAATATTGGAAGTCTCCAAGCTCTTTTGAAAACTAAGATGGAACAAACGGTAATATGTGTCCATCTGATAGTAGCTCTCAGTATATTCTTTCCAGATACTTTTCGCTTCTGCGGTATGGAATCCGGCTGAATGTTCTTTAAAGAAACTTTGCATATTCGCCACTTGTAAGATACCGTCATAAAAATTTTCAAATGGCTCATACCATACACAAGTTCTCCGTTTTTCAACAGTATTCGTAATGGTATCCACATCAATGATATGGTCACTGATCTCTGTCATTAGCTTTGTCAGAATCACTTCATTAATACACGGGAAGTATTCTGTTCCTACCAAATCCTCTACCGTCAGCTTTTCAAAGCGCTGATACAGACGGGCTTCATCCTCAACATAACGTGCCACATCATATAATTGCGGAATGTTGTCACTATGAAGCCATTCAGAAATAAAATCATAGCAATATGCCTGATGTGGCATGGAAATAAAGCCGTCCAGTCCGGCAAGATATTCCTGCCGCATGGTGCGGGTCGTTGCAGTTAAAAGCAGATGAATTGCTAACCGCCCAAGGTCTGGTTCTTCCTCCACAAATCCGCATCCCTGACGAATCATCGCCCAAAATGCTGCGTCTGCATGATATTTTACAAAATCCTGATAAACCGTATTATTATTCAAATCAAGTCCCGCCTGGAACACACTACGGAGAATCATATTAGGCTGTGCATCTTTCAATCCACAGATTGCCGCCATAACAGCCATGTGTAACTGTGCCGGTGTTTCCGGAACTTTATTCTGTGTACTAACTTTCAAACGACGGTCTTTCGCATTGAAGTAAGCACGATAATTTTTAACCTGTTTCCTCATTGCCGGATTTGATATAAGTCCCATCTCATCCATCCAGATAGAAATCAGATCTGCCCGAAACTCTTCGCTGTAAAGCTCCACGTCCAGAAGCCAGTTATCATCCGGGCGATTATAAACACACGGACTGTAAACCAGATAATTTGTGGTCAAATCATCTACTGAAAGCAGTTTTTTTACAGAAAACGAATTATTTCCAGTCAGCGCAATCACCTTTGCATTTTCCAAAACCACTTCATCCAGTTTATCCTCAAATTCCTTATCTTCATCGTACCAGAAAATGATACGACGCTGATAAAACTCAGCCAGAGGTGCAGCAAATCTGCGATTTAAATCTTGTATTATTTTATCTGTATCCATGCTGTCCTCCTACCTTATAATTTTCCAATTTGCTTTTCGTTTTGTTCCGCCCTGTACCAATCTACCTTTTTCCTGTAAAGAAGCGAACATTCGAGAAACCGTTCTTTTCGATATACCCATTTTTTCCGCATAATATGCCTGTGTTGCAGACGGATTCTTCTCTATAATCTGCAACAATTTTTCTATCTGCGTCTGTTCCTTATTAAGCGGCACTTCAGCGCTATTAGTGCCATCATCAACGCCACATTTAACGCCATTGGCGTTAATCATGGCGTTATTGGTAGCAACCTGACCTCGATAAATATTAATACGCAAATCAACTTCGCCACCAATAAACTCCGGCTCCCGCAATCCGGCAGCTTTTACTTTATCAATAATTCTCGGAATGCCGCTTCCCCAATGCTCGATCAGATTCATATAAGCAAACGCATGAGCAAGGGCTTCATTTC
>OLGI01001701.1_pt1 | contig 18304 bp, 10 predicted proteins | sample 1605221 | NCBI WGS metagenome assembly OLGI01 (sample SAMEA3888915, study PRJEB22519) | human gut metagenome | biome: human gut; feature: human-associated habitat; material: faeces | place: Denmark | collected 2010 | reverse complement strand
AATAGTAACACATTTATTAGTTTGTAAATGTGTCTACCTATATCAGGATAAGACAAAGAACTCCGTTCCTTTCATACTACACCTGGTTTCCATTATCTTTGTCCCCCGGACAAAGACTAAAATATCATGGAACATCCACTTTCGCAATTCAAATATTGTCCGAAATGCGGTTCAGCCCATTTCGAAGTTCATAACGAGAAGTCGAAGCAGTGCGCCGACTGCGGTTTCGTCTACTACTTCAACCCCTCTTCTGCCACCGTCGCCTTGATACTGAACGAGCGCGACGAGCTGTTGGTGTGCCGCCGCGCCAAAGAGCCTGCCAAAGGGACGCTGGACCTCCCCGGAGGCTTCATCGACATGACCGAGACCGGTGAGGAAGGCGTTGCCCGCGAAGTAAGAGAAGAAACCGGCATGAAGGTGGCAAAGGCCGAATATCTCTTCTCCCTACCCAATATTTACATCTATTCCGGCTTCCCCGTACACACGCTGGATATGTTTTTCCGTTGTACGGTGGAGGACACCTTGCACTTCGAGGCGATGGACGACGCGGCAGACCTCTTCTTCCTCCCCTTAAAAGATATCCGTACGGAAGAGTTCGGACTCGGCTCCATCCGCAAAGGAGTGGGTATCTTCCTGGAAGACATACGGAAGAACAAAAGTGAATGATTATTCGTTCCTATTATGGTATATATCCTAAAAAAGCCAAACAAGTGTAACATTTCCGGGTTAAAACCCGTATTTTTGTAAAATACCTATTCTAACAAAAGAAGATGAAACATAAAATCTCCCGAATATTGTGCACAGCACTCTGTTGCGCACCTTTACTCGCCTCAGCACAAACAAGCGAGAAGAGTACTTCTCCCAAGCGACTCTACCAGGAAGGACAGACGTTGTTCCAACAAAAGGCATACGCCGCCGCCATCTCCCCGTTGCAAGCCTATGTACGCCAGATGAATGCAGACGGCAAGCCTCTGCCCGATACCGGCGAGCGGCAAGAAGCGGAATACATGCTGGTATGCGCCGCATACGAGCTCAGAGACCCCAAAAGCATAGACCTGCTCCGCGCCTTCCTGGACGAATATCCTGATACTCCCCATGCCAACCGCATCTATGCATTAATCGCCTCCTCCTATTTCTTCGAAGGCAATTATGACGATGCCCTCGCCATGTTCAACTCTGCCCGCCTCGACCTTCTGGGTACCGAGGAGCGTGACGACATGACCTACCGCCTTGCCACCTGCTATCTGAAGACGGGCAATGTAAAGGAAGCAGCCATCTGGTTCGAGACCCTGCGCAGCACCAGCAGGAAATATGCAGCGGACTGTGCTTACTACATCTCTTATATCCGATATACCCAAGGACAGTATGACGAAGCGCTCAGCGGTTTCCTGCCTCTGCAGGACAATGCCAAGTACAAGAACCTGGTCCCCTATTACATCGCCGAAATCTACTTGCTGAAGAAACAGTACGACAAGGCGGAAATTGTAGCGCAAAATGCTTTGTCGGCCCACCCCGACGGTCTGAGCTACACGCACACGGCGGAGCTGAACCGCATCCTCGGTACAGCCGAATACCATTTCGGGAAATATCACGAAGCCATAAAGTCCTTCGAGCAATACCTGGAGCACAATGCCGAATCTGCCACTCATAGAAGAGATGCCCTCTACATGCTGGGTATGTCCTATTATCAATGCGGCGTGTATTCCCAAGTTCCTGCCATCCTTGGCGAAGTGACTACCGAGAACGACGCTCTCTCCCAAAATGCCTACCTGCACATGGGACTGGCTTACCTGCAACTGGCCGACAAGACCAAGGCACGTATGGCCTTCGAGCAGGCTGCCGCTTCCAATGCCGACCCGAGAATCAAGGAACAAGCCGCCTATAACTACGCCTTATGCATTCACGAGACCTCCTATTCCGCTTTCGGCGAATCGGTGACCGTCTTCGAGAAATTCCTGAACGAGTTCCCGAACTCTCCTTATGCCGAAAAGGTCAGCAACTACCTGGTGGAAGTATACATGAATACACGCAGCTATGATGCCGCACTCAAGTCCATCGACCGTATCTCCCATCCCAGCAAAGCCATTCTGGAAGCCAAACAAAAGATTCTGTTCCAACTCGGGACCCAGTCTTTTGCCAACACGCAGTTCGAACAAGCCATCGGTTACTTCAACCAAAGCGTCACGTTGGGGCAATACAACCTCCAGACCAAGGCAGACGCCCTCTACTGGCTCGGCGAGTCTTATTACCGCCTGAACCGGATGAGAGAAGCTGCCCGCAATTTCAACGAATATCTGTCACTCACCCGGCAGAGGGATACGGAAATGTTTGCCCTTGCCTACTATAACCTGGGCTACATCGCTTTCCACCAGAAAGACTATTCGACGGCAGAGAACCGTTTCCGCAACTTTGTCCAACTGGAGAAAGGCGAAAACCCGACCGCATTGGCAGATGCCTACAACCGCATCGGTGACTGTAACCTGCACGTCCGCCGTTTCGAGGAAGCCAAGCAATACTACGCCAAAGCCGAGAACCTGAACACTCCCGCCGGAGACTATGCCGTCTATCAATTAGCACTGGTATATGGCATGCAGAAAAACTATACGGAAAAGGTGAGCATGCTGGACCGACTTGCAGCCAAATATCCCAACTCGCCCTACGCCATCAATGCCCTCTACGAGAAGGGACGCTCCTACGTACAGAGCAACAACAGCCGCCAGGCTATCGCCACCTTCCGCGAGCTGCTTGCCAAATACCCCGAAAGCCCCGTCAGCCGTAAAGCCGCTGCCGAAATCGGTCTGCTTTACTACCAGAACGATGACTATGACCGTGCCATAGAAGCCTACAAGCATGTGGTCACCCAATATCCCGGAAGCGAGGAAGCCCGCCTTGCCATGCGCGACTTGAAGTCCATCTATGTAGATGCCAACCGCGTGGACGAGTTTGCCGCCCTTGCCGCCCAGATGCCGGGAGAAATCCGCTTCGAACCCAGTGAGCAAGACTCGCTGACTTACATCGCTGCCGAAAAGATATACATGAAAGGCGAGTCCGCACCTGCCAAAGAGAGCTTCACCCGCTATCTGCAAAGTTTCCCGGGAGGCGCTTTCAGCCTGAATGCGCACTACTATCTCTGCGTCATAGGCAAAGAGCAGAAAGATGACGAGGCGGTATTGGAACATGCCGGAAAACTGCTGGAATACCCCGATAACCCATATTCTGAAGAGGCTTTGCTGATGCATGGAGAAATTCTGTTCAACCGCCAGCAATATGCCCTGGCATTGGCCGACTACAAGAAATTGCAGGCCAAAGCCACCACGGCAGAGCGCCGCCAGCTTGGCGCTATCGGTGTACTGCGCTGTGGAGCACTGATGCATGATGATGCGGAAGTCATCAACGCTGCCACAGCCTTGCTTGCCGAAGCCAAGCTGTCTCCGGAGCTCCGGAACGAGGCGTTGTACTACCGTGCCAAGGCATACCTCAACCAGAAAGCCGACAAGAAGGCAATGGATGACCTTCAGCTGCTGGCCAAAGACACCCGTACCCTTTATGGAGCCGAAGCCAAATATCTGGTGGCATTACAATGGTACAACGCCGGTAATTATGCCTCTGCAGAAAAGGAAATCCTTAATTTCATCGACCAAAGCACACCGTATGCCTACTGGCTGGCACGCAGTTTCATCCTTCTGTCTGATGTATATGTAGCCATGGACAAGAAGCTCGATGCACGCCAATACCTATTGAGCCTGCAGCAGAACTACCAGGCCGACGACGATATAGCAAGCATGATTAACGAAAGACTGGAGAAATTGAAGTAAGAAATATAGCACATTATGAAAAAGATACAATATATCCTCGCAGGAACTATGCTTGTCTCCCTCTCTTTGGGAGCACAAGCCCAGACACAACCCCAAGACACCACCATGAACCGTACGGTAGTCGTGGAACAAGAATATAATCCGGACATCATGGATGCCTCCAAAGTGAACGTGCTTCCCAAGGTGGAACCTCCTACCGTCAGCAAAAAGGCGGTGGAATATGACGCCACCCTGATGCCGGCAACCCATATCCCGGCAGGTATCATGCAAGCCTATACCGGAAAAGAGACGCAGGCGAAAGCGCTGCCCGGATATGTACGCTTGGGATACGGTAACTACGGTAACCTCGATGTACGCGCCAACTACCTCTTCTCTTTATCCCCCAAAGACCGCCTCAACCTGACATTCACAATGGATGGCATGGATGGCAAACTGGACTTGCCGGATAATGGCGGGAAGTGGAATTCATTCTACTACCGTACCCATGCTGCCATGGATTATGTACATGCCTTCAGCAAAGTCGATTTGAATATTGCCGGAAAGTTCAACCAAAGCAATTTCAACTTCCTGCCCGACTTCGTCAGCAACAAGCCGAAATTCATTTCGGGTGATGTACATTTCGGGGTAAGTTCCACGAGCGACGATATGCCTCTCCAATTCCGTGCCGAAACCAATTTGTTGGTCTACCAGCGCCAACACGACCTCATGGTGAGCAATATCAAAGAAAATATCGTGCGTACCAAAGCCGATGTCACCGGTTCCATCTCCGATGAGCAGACCATCGGCATGGCTTTTGCCATGGACAATACATTCTACAGCGACGGACGTTTCGAGAATCACACCGACGTAGACTTCAATCCATACTATCTCTTTCAGAATGACGACTGGAAAATACGTCTCGGCGCACACGTCGACCTGGCTTTCGGCTTCGGCAAGAAGTTCCGCGCCGCTCCCGACGTAGAAATACAATACATCTTCTCGGACAGCTACATCCTCTACGCACAAGGTAAGGGAGGACGGCTACAGAACGATTTCCGCCGTCTGGAAACCATTACGCCTTATGGCATTACAAACCAGCAGCTTGACAATACCTACGAACAGCTCAACGCAGCCATCGGCTTCAAGGCAAGTCCGGTCAGCGGATTGTGGTTCAACCTATACGGCGGGTATCAAGATTTGAAAAACGACCTGATTGACACTCCGACTGTCAAGTCCGACGGGATAAGCAATGTTTTCCTCACAGAAGACACCAAGAACCTCTATGCCGGAGCCGACCTGAGCTACAACTACAAGGATGTTTTCTATCTCGCCGCCAATGCCGTCTATCGCCATTGGACAACGGACTCAGACGGTTCTGATGTCGTAGTAAGTTTCAAACCGGCCGTAGAAGGCAATCTCAATCTCAAGGTACGCCCCATCTCCCCACTGCTTGTCGGCATCGGCTATCAGCACATCTCACGCCAAGGCGTGGAGGGCAACAAGGCAGACCCCGTCAGCAATCTCTATCTAAACGGCAGCTACGAACTCTTCAAAGGAATCTCCGTGTATGCGCGCGTGAACAACTTGCTGAACAAAGATTACCAGTACTACTGGGGATACCCTTCAGAAGGTCTCAGTTTCTTAGGCGGAGTAAGCTTCCTCTTTTAATAGAGGCAGCACAAGCCGAAGCTCTAATTTGAACAAAAAAGGTCATTTTTGCTAAATTCTCCTTATATTATAAGGTGGGAAGAATCTTTTTTTCCTACTTTTGCGGGCGAATTCAGTGGCGGGAGTCACTAAAAAACAGAAATTTATGCAGAAAAACCTTGTCATAGTCGAGTCTCCGGCGAAAGCAAAAACCATCGAGAAATTCCTTGGAAAAGATTTCAAAGTCCTTTCCAGCTACGGCCATATACGTGATTTGAAGAAAAAAGAATTCAGTATTGACGTAGACAAAGACTTCAAACCGCATTACGAGATACCGGCGGATAAAAAGAAACTCGTAACCCAGTTGAAAGAAGAAGCCGAGCAGGCAGAAACCGTATGGCTGGCTTCCGATGAGGACCGCGAAGGGGAAGCCATCGCATGGCACTTGTACGAAGTGCTGAAACTGAAACCGGAACACACCAGACGTATCGTCTTCCATGAAATCACCAAAGGTGCCATCCTGAAAGCGATAGAAAATCCCCGTGACATTGACATCAACCTGGTCGATGCCCAGCAAGCCCGACGTATCCTGGACCGTATCGTAGGTTTTGAACTTTCACCGGTATTGTGGAAGAAAGTGAAACCTGCCCTTTCTGCAGGCCGTGTACAGTCCGTAGCCGTCCGTCTCATTGTAGAGCGCGAACGCGAGATACATGCATTCCAAACCGAAGCATCCTACCGTGTTACCGCCGTATTCCTCGTTCCGGACACTGACGGCAAAACAGTGGAAATGAAAGCCGAACTGGCGCACCGGCTCAAGACAAAGGCAGAAGCCCGGAAATTGCTGGAGAGCTGTAAAGCAGCTACGTTTACCATCAGCGACATCACTACCCGTCCGCTGAAGAAAACTCCCGCCGCCCCGTTCACCACCTCTACCTTGCAGCAGGAGGCTGCCCGCAAACTGGGATTCACCGTGGCACAGACCATGATGGTGGCGCAACGTCTGTACGAATCCGGATTGATAACCTACATGCGTACCGACTCCGTCAACCTTTCCGAACTTGCCGTCAACGCCAGCCGTGAAACCATCTCCAACCTGATGGGCGAACGTTACGTACACAACCGCCACTTCGCCACCAAGACCAAAGGAGCGCAAGAAGCCCACGAAGCTATCCGCCCCACCTATATGGAGAATGCCAAGATAGAAGGTACCCCGCAGGAAAGAAAGCTGTACGACCTCATCTGGAAACGTACCATCGCCTCGCAGATGGCAGATGCCGAAGTGGAAAAGACAACCGTAACCATTGCTATCAGCAACGAGACGGAGACTTTCACTGCAACCGGCGAAGTGGTGAAATTCGACGGTTTCCTCCGTGTCTACCGCGAATCATACGATGATGACGTAGAAACCCAGGAAGATGAGGCACGCCTACTGCCCCCTCTGAAAAAAGGACAGAAGCTCGAACATGAAGGTATCACCGCTACCGAACGTTTCACCCAACACCCTCCCCGCTACACGGAAGCAAGCCTTGTGCGCAAATTGGAGGAACTGGGTATCGGACGTCCGTCTACCTATGCTCCTACCATTTCCACCATCCAGCAACGTGAATACGTGATAAAAGGAGAAAAAGCTGGTGAAGAACGCACCTACAATGTGCTTAACCTGCAGGGTAATGAAATAACGGACAACAACCATACAGAAATCACCGGAGCTGAAAAGTCAAAACTGATGCCGACAGACACCGGTATTGTGGTCAATGACTTCCTGATAGAGTACTTCCCGGACATCCTTGACTACAACTTCACTGCGAGCGTCGAAAAGCAATTCGACGAAATAGCCGAAGGTGACAAGCAATGGACCGCCATTCTGAAAACATTCTATAAAAAATTCCATCCTTCAGTAGAAAACACGCTTGCCGCGAAAACCGCCCACAAGGCAGGCGAACGGATTCTAGGAACAGACCCCGTCAGCGGAAAACAAGTGTCTGTAAAAATCGGACGTTTCGGCCCAGTAGCACAGATAGGTACTGCCGAAGATGAGGAAAAGCCCCGTTTCGCTCAGGTGAAAAAAGAAATGTCCATCGAGACCATTACGCTGGAAGAAGCGCTGGAGCTGTTCAAACTTCCCCGTACTCTCGGAAAGTACGAAGGTAAGAATGTAGTCGTAGGTGCGGGACGTTTCGGACCTTATATCCAGAACAACGGCTTGTATGCCTCGTTACCCAAGACAATGGACCCAATGACTGTTACGCTGGAAGAAGCTATTGAACTTTTGCAAAAGAAACAAGAAGCAGAAGCCCAGAAACATATCAAGAAGTTTGAGGAAGAACCGGAACTGGAAATCCTGAATGGACGCTATGGCCCTTACATCGCTTATAAAGGCAGCAACTACAAGATTCCTAAAGACATCATCCCTCAAGACCTGAACCTTCAAGCTTGTCTGGAAATTGTGAAACTGCAAAGCGACAAGGATACGGGCAAGTCTAAGCGGACTGCAAAGGCGGTGAAAGCAACGAAAACGACTAAAACAACCGCCAAGGCAACTGCCAAAACAAGCAAGACAAAATAGGACTTAGTCTACACGTATAAAATGGGAGAAAGGAGACGATAATTTAAACTTCTATTATTTATACCACAAGAATAAATATTGCACTATAAAAAAATAAGCCCGAAGAAGTATCCTCGGGCTTATTCTTTTATAGTACAATGTTTACATCCTATCCGGCACCTCAATTCCCAGCAATCCCATACCTAAGCGTACCACCTTGGCTACATTCTCGGACAATGCAAGGCGGAATACCTTCACTGCTTCGTTCTCCTCACGCAAAATGCTGAAGTCATGGTAGAACTGGTTATATTCCTTCACAAGGTCATACGTATAGTTTGCAATGATGGACGGACTGTAATCCTCACCTGCCTGCTTCACAATAGCGGCAAAGTCGGCAACCATCTGTATCAGTCCCTCTTCCTTCTCACTCAGTTCAATGCCGGCAGGCAACTGGGCAGGGATTTCGATACCGGCCTCTTTTGCCTTGCGGAGAACAGACTGGATACGTGCATAAGTATATTGGATGAACGGCCCCGTATTACCATTAAAGTCGATGGACTCTTTTGGATTGAATGTCATGTTCTTGCGGGCATCCACTTTCAGGATGAAGTACTTTAAGGCACCCAGACCAACGATACGGGCGATATTGTCTGCCTCTTCCTTTGTCAGACCATCCAGCTTACCCAGTTCATTGCTGGTTTCCTTGGCTGTATCAATCATCTCCGCCATCAGGTCGTCAGCATCAACTACTGTACCTTCGCGGCTCTTCATCTTGCCCTCGGGAAGTTCCACCATACCGTAAGAGAAGTGCACCAACCCTTTACCCCATTCGAAGCCCAGTTTGTCGAGCAGGATGGACAATACCTGGAAATGGTAATTCTGTTCGTTGCCTACCACATAAATCATCTTGTCGATGGGATAATCTGCAAAGCGGAGTTTGGCAGTACCTATATCCTGCGTCATGTAGACGGATGTACCGTCCGCACGCAACAGCAGCTTGTGGTCCAACCCCTCACCCGTGAGGTCTGCCCATACAGAGCCATCTTCTTTCCGGTAGAAGAAGCCTTTCTCCAGGCCCTCCATTACCTTCTCCTTACCTTCGAGGTACGTGTTTGATTCGTAATATATCTTATCAAAAGTTACACCCATCATACGGTAAGTCTCGTCAAAACCTGCATACACCCAGTCGTTCATCTTCTTCCAGAGCGCACGTACTTCCGGGTCATTGGCCTCCCACTTTACCAGCATTTCACGAGCCTCCTTCATCAAAGGAGATTCAGCTTCCGCCTTGGCTTTGGCTTCTTCCTCATTCATGCCTTCGCTTTGGAACTTGGCCATCAGTTCTTTCACTTCCGCTTTATAATGCTTGTCGAAGGAAACATAGTAATCGCCAATCAAGTGGTCTCCCTTCTTGCCGGATGATTCGGGAGTTTCACCATTCCCGTACTTCTGCCATGCCAACATGGACTTGCAGATATGAATTCCACGGTCATTGACAATATTTGTCTTTACTACCTTATTACCGTTGGCAGCCACTATATTAGCCAGCGCATTTCCCAAAAGATTATTGCGTACATGACCCAAATGAAGCGGTTTGTTGGTGTTAGGAGAAGAATACTCAATCATCACCAATGGAGAGTTGTCAGTAGCAGCCATGATACCGTACTGCTTGTCCGCATGAATGCCATTCAACAATTCTATCCACGCAGAGGAGGCAATGGTCAGGTTCAGGAAGCCCTTGATGACATTAAATGCTGCAACCGAAGGCTCGTTTGCCTGCAAGTATTCACCGATTTCCTGGGCCGTCTGCTCCGGTCCTTTCTTGGACATACGGAGGAAAGGGAATACAACCAGCGTGAGGTGTCCCTCAAATTCTTTCTTGGTTTTCTGCAACTGCACTTGTGCGGCAGGAACATCCTGTCCGTAAAGCGCTTTCAGTCCGCCGATGACGGACGATACCAGTTTCTGTTCTATATTCATGATTCAAATGTATTTTCCTGCGTGCAAAGATAGCGTAAACCGAAATCAGTACAAAACAAGCAGGCTTGTTTTTATGGCCTCACAAGATATTCAACATACAAAGAGGGGACGCTCCTTGTAAAACGTCCCCTCTTTGTATGTTGAGTATACTGTTCTTATTCAGCTGTCAATTCCGTACCTGGTTTGAATTTAACAACTTTCTTTGCAGCAATCTCGATAGGCTTTTTAGTAGAGGGGTTGATACCCATACGCGCTCCTCTTTCCACCACACTGAAAGTTCCAAAACCAACCAATGATACTTTATCACCGGCCTTCATTGCCTTAGTGACTGACGCGATAAATGCATCCAATGCTTTCTTTGAATCAGTCTTTGACAAACCAGACTCCGCTGCCATAGCGCTAATAAGTTCCGCCTTATTCATAATGCTTAAAATTAATTAATATGTTACACAAAAGATATTTTTACTTTTCATCACAAACCTCCACAAAAATAGAGCAATATTTCTGAATATCAAATAAAAACATTAAAAAAATATTGGAAAACAACGAAAAAGAAGGAATAGAATCTGCTTTTTCTGTTATAGAACAGAATTTATTCGTATTTTTGCCGGAGAAAGCAAAAACAGGCAACTGTTTTTGAACTGTAAAATGAATTGAAACAACAGATTATGAATACTATACCTACTGTAACCAAAAACCTTTTAATCATTAATGTGCTGATGTTTTTGGGCACCATTGTCGCCCAAAGCTACGGCATCGACCTCGCCCAATATCTGGGATTGCATTTTTTCCTTGCCGAAGATTTCAATGCAGCACAATTGATAACATATATGTTCATGCACGCCGGATTCGCGCACATATTTTTCAACATGTTTGCTGTATGGATGTTCGGACGTATTTTAGAGCAGGTATGGGGGCCAAAACGATTTCTGTTCTACTATCTGGTGTGCGGTATAGGAGCCGGAATTATCCAGGAGGTGGTACAGTATATTCATTATGAGACAGTACTTTCCGCCTATGACAGCGTAAATACTGGCATGGCCATCATCCCGATGGAGGAATATCTCAATATGATGACTACCGTGGGAGCTTCGGGAGCAGTATACGCCATTCTGCTGGCATTCGGCATGTTGTTCCCCAACCAGCAAATGTTCATCTTCCCGTTACCGGTTCCCATCAAGGCCAAATATTTTGTTATCGGATATGCCTTGATTGAACTTTATGCCGGATTTGCAAACAGTGCAGGAGACAATGTGGCTCACTTCGCACATCTGGGTGGTATGGTATTCGGCTTTATCCTGATTATGTACTGGAGAAAAAAGAACAGAGGAAATGGCTACTATTATAACTGATTTGAAAGAAACCTTCCGTAGGGGGAACATTTATATCCAACTGATTTACATCAATGTAGCGGTATTCATACTTACTACGCTAACCGAAGTCATGTTCCAGTTGTTCAACCGGAGCATAGCAGGCGTATTCGAATGGTTGGAACTGCCGGCATCAGTCATACGCTTCATCCTGCAACCATGGTCACTACTGACATATATGTTCATGCATGCAGGATTCATGCACATTCTTTTCAATATGCTGTGGCTTTACTGGTTCGGTGCACTGTTCCTGAGTTTCTTCTCTGCAAAGCATCTCCGGGGTGTATACATTCTGGGAGGAATTTGCGGCGGTCTGCTCTATATGGCCGCCTATAACATTTTCCCGTATTTCCGTCCCATGACAGACTATTCTTTCATGCTGGGCGCTTCTGCCTCTGTACTTGCCATTGTAGCCGCCACCGCCTATCGCGAGCCCAACTATCCGATACGGCTACTGCTGTTCGGAACCATCCGGCTGAAATACCTGGCACTCATCGTTATAGGCACCGATTTACTGTTCATCACCTCCAGCAATGCCGGTGGACACATCGCACATTTAGGAGGTGCGCTGGCAGGGGTATGGTTTGCCGCCAGCCTCAGCAAAGGTAGTGACCTGACCTCATGGATAAACAAATGTCTGGATACCTTAGTTTCCATCGTCAGCTTCAAACCTAGAAAGCCGAAAATGAAAGTACACTACGGTACTGGCAAACAAAAAGATTATGATTACAACGCACGGAAAAAAGCCCAATCCGACGAGATAGACCGCATTCTCGACAAATTAAAGAAATCGGGATACGAAAGCCTTACTACAGAGGAAAAGAAAAGCTTGTTCGACGCGAGTAAACGTTAAACCAATGGAAAATGGAAAACGGAAAATGAAAAATGAGAATATAACCGCCACTCTTATTTTCAGTTTTCACCTTTCAATTTTCAACTATTATAATGAAGCATCTCGGTAATTTTGTCGCTCTCCTGATTTTAGCGGTCAATGCCTTATTTACGGGCCTATTACTGTTCACCGCCTATAGTCCGCACATCCAGCCGGTCACACATCCGGTGCAATCGTGCCTGGGGCTGACATTTCCCGTGTTCCTGATGATAAATGCCGGCTTCCTCATTTTTTGGCTGGTCATCCAGCGCTATAGGTCGGCTTTGCTGCCCCTAATAGGGATGTTGCTCTGCTATTCGCAGATACGCACCTATCTGCCCATCAACTTCCATACAGACCACTTACCGGAAACAAGTATCAAACTGCTCTCCTACAACATTATGGGATTTGACGGTGCCGCCAAACAAGATGGCAAAAACCCGATATTGACCTATTTGAAGGAAAGTGGCGCCGATATCCTCTGTCTGCAGGAATATTCCACAGTACAATCCTCAAAGCATCTTTCGCAAAAAGACGTAGAGCGGGAACTCAAGGCATATCCATACCACCGCATCAACACAGTGGGTAGCGGAAAGGGACATACCAACAAGATAGCATGTTACTCTAAATTTCCGATTCTCTCGTCACGCATATTGGATTATCCCAGCGAATACAACGGTTCGGTACTCTATGAAATCAAGATTGGGGAAGACACGGTTACCCTCATCAACAATCATCTGGAGTCCAACAAGCTGACCAAAGCCGATAAAGTCGTGTACGAAGACATGCTGAAATCTCCCGAAAAGGAAAAAGTGAAAAGCGGCGCACGCCTGCTCATACGCAAGCTGGCAGAAGCATCGGCCATCCGTGCCCCGCAGGCTGACACTATTGCACATGAAATAGCCGCTTCACCGCATCCTTACATTATTGTATGCGGCGATTTCAACGATACCCCCATCTCCTATACCCACCGCACCATCGCCCAGGATTTGGACGACGCATTCACCCAATCAGGACGGGGGCTGGGCATCTCCTACAACCAGAACAGATTCTATTTCCGGATAGACAACATACTGACAAGCAAGAACCTGAGAGCCTACAATTGTACAGTAGACCGTTCCATCAAAGAGTCAGACCACTATCCGATATGGTGCTATATCACTAAGAGATATTGAAAATTAATACTTAACCATTTAATACTTAGAAAACAATGTTCAAGAAATGTATTCTAATTTTAGCAGTAAGTTGTATGATGTACTCCTGTGCCACCCAGACGGAAAGCAATCCGTTCCTTACTGAGTTTCAAACACCCAATGGCGTGCCTCCATTCGATAAAATCAAGTTGGAGCACTATGAACCCGCATTCCAGAAAGGCATGGAAGAGCAAAATGCCAACATCCAAGCCATCATTGACAATACGGAAGCCCCTACTTTCGAAAATGTCATTGTTGCCCTTGACAACAGCTCTCCCACCCTGGACCGTGTAGGTGGTGTATTTTTCAACCTGACGGAGGCCGAAACTACCGATGAACTGACAGCCCTTTCCATGAAACTGGCTCCGACATTGGCCGAACACGAAGACAACATCTCCCTCAACCAGGAGCTTTTCAAGAAAGTGGATGCTGTCTACAGCCAGAAAGATGCTCTCGGCCTGACCCGCGAACAACAAAGGCTGCTGGAAAAAACCCATAAGAAATTTATCCGTTCCGGCGCCAATCTTCCGGCCGACAAACAAGCCCGTCTGCGTGAAATCAACAAGCAGCTTTCCACACTTGGAATCACGTTCAGCAACAACATCCTGAACGAAAACAACGACTTCAAGCTTTATGTAGGAAAAGAGGAGGACCTCGCCGGACTTCCCCAATGGTTCCGCGAAAGCGCCATGGCTGAAGCCCGTGCCACCGGACAGGAAGGCAAATGGCTGTTTACCCTCCATAATGCAAGCCGCCTGCCTTTCCTTCAATACTCTGCTAACCGGCCGCTACGCGAACAGATGTACAAGGCCTACATCAACCGCGGCAATAACAATGACAAGAACGACAACAAGAAAATCATTGCCGACATCGTACGCCTGAGACTTGAAAAGGCGCAACTGCTGGGTTTCGACTGTTACTCCAACTTTGTATTGGACAATACAATGGCAAAGAATTCCACCGCCGTGATGGACTTCCTCAACAACTTGTGGAGTTATGCACTCCCCAAAGCAAAAGCCGAAGCAGCCGAACTGCAAAAGCTGATGGACAAGGAAGGCAAAGGAGAGAAACTGGAAGCATGGGATTGGTGGTACTACACCGAAAAACTCCGTAAGGAGAAATATAACCTCGAAGAAGAAGAGATTAAGCCCTACTTCAAACTGGAAAACGTACGTGAAGGCGCCTTTACCGTTGCCAATAAGCTCTATGGCATCACGCTGACAAAGCTCGAAGGTATCCCCGTCTATCATCCCGATGTAGAAGTGTTTGAAGTGAAAGCCGCAGACGGCTCACAAGTAGGTATCTTCTATGTAGATTACTTCCCCCGTCCCGGCAAAAGCGGTGGTGCCTGGATGAGCAATTACCGCGAACAACAAGGCAGCATACGTCCATTGGTATGCAACGTATGCAGCTTCACCAAGCCCGTAGGCGACACTCCTTCCCTGCTGACTATCGACGAAGTGGAAACTTTGTTCCATGAATTCGGCCATGCCCTGCACGGATTATTGACCCAATGCCAGTATAAAGGTACTTCAGGCACCAATGTCGTACGCGACTTCGTGGAACTCCCCTCTCAAATCAACGAGCATTGGGCTACCGAACCCGAAGTGTTGAAAATGTATGCCAAGCATTACAAGACCGGCGAAGTCATTCCCGACAGCCTGATTGAAAAGATACTGAACCAGAAAACGTTCAACCAGGGTTTCATGACTACCGAGTTGCTGGCCGCCGCCATCCTCGACATGAACCTGCATAACCTGACTGATACCGAAGGTCTTGATGTCGTTGCATACGAAAAAGAAGCGATGGACCAACTGGGGCTGATTCCGGAAATAGCTCCCCGCTACCGTACCACATACTTCAACCACATCATCGGCGGTTATGCTGCAGGCTACTACAGCTATCTCTGGGCCAATGTTCTGGACAACGATGCCTTCGAAGCTTTCAAGGAACACGGTATCTTCGACAAGCAGACAGCCGACCTCTTCCGCCAGAATGTTCTGGAAAAAGGAGACAGCGAAGACCCGATGACTCTCTATAAAAACTTCAGAGGAACTGAGCCTCAATTAGACCCGATGTTAAAAAATCGCGGTATGAAGTAAGATTTGTGAAAAAAAAGCTATATTTGCAGCCTTGTATGCAACAGAATTTAATTAAAAAGTAATCATAATAAACTAAAAGTAACATGCAAAACAAAGGATTTGTAAGGGTTTTTGCGATATTGCTCACACTGGTGTGTGTGTTCTATCTCTCCTTCTCTTTTGTAACTCGCCATTACACAAGTAAGGCCAAAGAGTTTGCAAAAGGCGATGTGAAAGTAGAGCAGGACTACCTCGATTCTCTGGCTAATGAGAAAGTGTATTTCGGCAATTGGACGCTGAAACAATGTCGTGAAATGGAGATCAGTTTAGGTTTGGACTTGAAGGGTGGTATGAACGTCATCCTTGAAGTTTCCGTACCCGATGTCATCAAAGTATTGGCTGACAACAAGACTGACGAAGCATTCAACCAAGCATTGGTCACTGCCGCCAAACAAGCTACCACAAGCCAGGATGACGTGATCACCCTATTCGTCAGAGAGTATCACAAGCTTGCTCCGGGTGCTCCTCTTTCACAACTGTTCGCAACCCAACAATTAAAAGACAAGGTAACTCAGAAATCTACCGACGCGGAAGTTGAGAAAGTATTGCGCGAAGAAGTAAAGGCAGCTGTTGACAACTCCTACAATGTACTTCGTACCCGTATCGACCGTTTCGGTGTAGTTCAGCCCAATATCCAGAGTCTGGAAGACAAAATGGGCCGTATCATGGTAGAACTTCCGGGTATCAAAGAACCTGAACGTGTAAGAAAATTATTACAAGGTTCCGCCAATCTGGAATTCTGGGAAACATACACAGCAAAAGACGTTACTCCCTATCTGCAAGCTGCCGACACCAAGTTGCGTGCCATCGTTGCAAGCGAAACTCCGGCAGAAGAGGCAGACAGCGCAGCTACCGAAGCTCCTGCCGTAGCCCAAGCTACCAGCACAGCCGACAGTCTTGCCGCTGCTTTAAAGGGTGAAAACAAGACACAAACCGCTGACCTTGCACAAATAAAGAAAGAACACCCGCTGTTCGCAATCTTGCAAGTCAACCCCAGCGGACAAGGTCCTGTTGTAGCCTATGCCAACTACAAGGATACAGCTGAAATCAACAGATACCTTTCCATGCCGGAAGTTCAAGCCGAAATGCCGAAAGACTTGCGTCTGAAATGGGGAGTATCTCCTTATGAATATGATCCGAAAGCTCAGACTTTCGAACTTTATGCCATCCGTTCTACAGAACGTAACGGCAAGGCGCCTCTGGAAGGTGATGTAGTGGTTAGCGCCAAAGACGAATACGACCATTACGGTAAACCTGCCGTAAGTATGTCCATGAACACTGACGGTGCACGCCGTTGGGCTCAGCTCACCAAGCAGAATATCGGCAAGAGCATCGCTATCGTGCTGGACGGTTACGTTTACTCCGCACCGAACGTAAACAATGAAATCACTGGTGGTAACTCACAGATTACCGGTCACTTTACTCCGGAACAAGCAAAAGACTTGGCAAACGTGTTAAGATCAGGTAAGATGCCAGCTCCTGCGCACATCGTACAAGAAGATATCGTAGGTCCTTCACTGGGACAAGCTTCCATCAATGCCGGTATCATGTCATTCATCGTAGCATTGATTCTGCTGATGGTTTACATGTGCTCTATGTACGGATTCATTCCGGGTATGGTTGCCAATGGTGCTTTGGTGCTGAACTTGTTCTTCACGTTGGGTATCCTTTCTTCTTTCCAGGCAGCATTGACGATGTCCGGTATTGCCGGTATGGTGTTGGCGCTGGGTATGGCTGTGGATGCCAACGTATTGATTTACGAGCGTACCAAAGAAGAACTCCGTGCAGGCAAGGGTGTGAAGAAAGCATTGGCTGACGGTTATTCAAATGCCTTCTCTGCTATCTTCGACTCCAACCTGACATCTATCATCACCGGTATCATCCTGTTCAACTTCGGTACAGGTCCTATCCGCGGTTTTGCCACTACACTGATTATCGGTATCTTGATTTCGTTCTTTACTGCCGTGTTCATGACACGTCTGTTCTATGATTATTTCATGGGCAAAGACAAATTGCTGAACCTGACATTCTCTTCCAAGATTTCCAAGAACCTAATGGCGAACGTACACTTCGACTTCATGGGCAGAAACAAGCTGTGGTTGACCATCACCGGAGCTGCCGTAGTTGTATGCATCGCTTTCCTCGCTACCCGTGGACTGAGCCAGAGCATCGACTTCACCGGTGGACGTAACTTCAAGGTACAGTTTGAGAACAAAGTGGAACCGGAACAGATTCGTGAACTTATCTCCAGCAAGTTCGGCGATGCCAATGTCAGCGTTATCGCTATCGGTACAGACGGCAAGACTGTACGTATCAGCACGAACTACCGCATTGAAGAAGAAGGTAACAACATCGACTCTGAAATCGAAGCATATCTGTATGAGACTCTGAAGCCGGTATTGACTCAGAACATCACTTTGGAAACCTTCATCGACCGCGAAAACCATACGGGCGGAAGTATCATCAGTTCCCAGAAGGTAGGTCCGAGTATCGCAGACGATATCAAGGTTTCAGCCATCTGGTCCGTTGTACTTGCATTGATTGCCATCGGTATCTATATCCTGATCCGTTTCCGCAATATTGCATACAGTATCGGTTCAGTAGCCGCACTGGCGTGTGACACCACCATCATCCTGGGTGCCTACTCCATCTGTTGGGGCTGGATGCCGTTCTCTCTGGAAATCGACCAGACCTTTATCGGTGCCATCCTGACAGCTATCGGTTACTCTATCAATGACAAGGTGGTAATCTTCGACCGTG
>OLGI01001665.1_pt1 | contig 18623 bp, 18 predicted proteins | sample 1605221 | NCBI WGS metagenome assembly OLGI01 (sample SAMEA3888915, study PRJEB22519) | human gut metagenome | biome: human gut; feature: human-associated habitat; material: faeces | place: Denmark | collected 2010 | reverse complement strand
TTTTTGTCTGTTTGCATTCTTCACTCAGCTTTGCAAGATATGCCTCATAATGTTGTAACTTTTGCAGACGTTCTTCTTTTTCTTCTTTTGCCGCCAAAATTTGTTCTATGGTACTTCCATATTTGTCTTTCAAACGGTTGATTTCATTGAGTCTGCCATCAATCTGCGCAAACAGTTCTTCATCAAATTCCGCCTCAGACATATACTGTGATAAATCCCGGTTAAAATCTGAAAGCAGACTATCAATATCACTCAGGCTATCCAGCATCGGCAACAGAGCCTCATCATAGACAACCACCTGATGTAACCTTTGAATGGCTCTCCCAATCTGGTCGGATGCACCATCCGCCCCGGCACTCATCTGCTGCGCTTCGCCCAAAGCTTCCATGATACGTTTGCTGTTGGACAGACGTCTGTACTGGCTCTCAAAACGCTCATCTTCACCCACTTGCAAATTAGCATCTGCAATTTCATGGATTTCATACTCCAGAAAAGATATTTCACGTTCCCGGTCGCCATCCATTCGGTCTGCGTCCTGCCATTCCTGCTGTTTTTGGGCATACTTTTTATATGCTGTGTGCATACGCTCCTTAAGTGGTTGCACCTCACTCTTTGCGTACTCATCCAGCATTTCCAAATGCTTCTTCTTGTGTAGTAAGGACTGGTGATCATTTTGGCCATGAATGTCCAAAAAGATATCTCCGACCTGCTTCATCTTAACTGCAGGCACCATCTCACCATTGATTTTTGCCACACTTCGACTTTCTGTAATCTTACGGCTAAGAATGATCTGATCGTCGTAAGGCTCCACATCCAGTGCAGCCAACTGTTTACGTTGTGACTCTCTTGTCACACGAAAAACAGCTTCCACCAGGGCTTCCTTATCTCCATCCCTGAGCATTTCCTTTGACACCTTTCCACCAAGTGCTAATCCAAGCGCCCCTAAAATAATAGACTTACCAGCTCCGGTTTCTCCGGACAGAATGTGTAGTCCGTCCAAGAAGGTGATGTCTTCCTCCTCAATGAGTGCAAGGTTTTTGACGTGTAAATTTTCAAGCATACTTGCTCCTTTCACTCTTCTTAAGCATTTCTATTCTCTACAAGTTTCCTTAATCTTCCCATAATTGTCAGTGTATCATCAACACTGCGAACAGCACACATTATGGTATCATCCCCGGCAATACTTCCTACAATTTCCGGCAATTCCATGTGATCAAGTGCTGCTGCTACTGCCATTGCCATACCAGCTACGGTCTTTATCACCAAAATATTTTGTGCATTATCCATGGATACAAAACCATCACAGAAAATACGATTGTATTTCTCCGTCATATTTTCTTCCGTCTTTCGATATGCCACATAGCGAAGTTTTCCGTTGGACATCGCCACTTTTGTCAGTTTCATCTCGCGAATATCTCTGGATACCGTGGCTTGTGTCGCTACAAAGCCGGCACGTTCCAATTCTGTTGTTAATTCCTCTTGTGTTCCAATTTCCTTTTTTACAATCAAATCCAGAATCTTCGCCTGACGTTCTGCCTTCATGCTATTTACCCCTAAAATCAAATTCATCCTTCTATTTTAATCATTTGCCTGCATCTTGGTTCGAATGCGATCCAAAAAGCTGACATCGCGCAAATGTATCATTTTTGTTGTCTCTTTCGCCCGATGCACTACTAATTTTTCTCCCGGATGCAACAGACGTTTGTGATTTCCATCAAAACTAATCTCTGCCTCATCATCTCCATCTTCCCGTCTGGCCTCAATTTCTAACACCAGTTCATCATACGGATCTAACACGATACTTCTTGCATTGAGCGTATGTGGATTGATCGGTGTCAGGAGAATGATATTTGTAGTCGGATTCACAATCGGACCATTTGCCGAAAGATTGTATGCAGTAGAGCCCGTTGGTGTAGAAAAAATCATACCATCACAGTTATATGCATACAAATACTGCCCATTTACATAGACAACCACACGCATAACGCGAAGTCCGGCACTGGAACAAAGTACGATATCATTCAATGCCTGAATATCCTTTCCTACCTTACCAGCTGCATCAATGATATGACCTGACAACATCATGCGCTCTTCGATTGCATAATCATCTGCCATCAACGCATCAATGGCATCATAAACAGATTCATCATCCAAATCACAAAGATACCCTAAATGTCCACGGTTGATACCGATCATCGGAATATTTTTTCCAAAGATGTTCTGTGCTGCACGAATAACAGTTCCATCTCCGCCAATGACGAGAATTCCCTGCGTTTCTGATGGCACTTCCAATTCTGCTTCTAACGCATCATCCGGATTAATCCCATAAGAACAACTGCCACCCCGCATTTCAATATAATCACTCAGATTCCGTATAAATTGGAGTGTTTCTTCTTTGTCTTCTCTTGCTACAATAAAAAAATGTTTCATGCCTATTTATCAAGTTCTCCATGTGCTGCCGCCACAACAGCATGCACGTCAATTGGTTCCTCATTTTCTGTCTGCGCATTCTTTTTGATATGCACAAGATACTCAATATTACCCTCTGGACCTTTGATTGGCGAATAGTCCAGATGCAGCACGCCAAAACCTATCGACTGTGCGAATAAGATCACGCGTTCGATTACCTCTATGTGTACTGCAGGATCTCGAACAACACCTTTTTTTCCTACCTTTTCCTTGCCTGCTTCAAACTGTGGTTTGATCAGACATACCATCTCGGCACCATCCTTCAATAGTTCCTTTGCAGGCTCTAATACTTTTGTCAAAGAAATAAATGACACATCCACAGATGCAAAATCAAGTGCATCTGCAATATCCTCAGGTGTCACATAACGAATATTCGTCTTTTCCATGCAGACAACACGCGGATCCTGGCGTAATTTCCATGCAAATTGACCATATCCTACATCTACCGCATACACCTTACTTGCACCATTTTGCAACATGCAATCGGTAAATCCACCGGTAGATGCTCCAATATCCATACATACTTTATCATCGAGTACAATGCCAAATTGTGCCATTGCCTTTTCGAGTTTCAAGCCGCCTCTGCTGACATAGCGCAATGTATTTCCATGAATTTCAATATTTACAGATGGAGCAAAAAAAGTACCTGCTTTATCTTCTCTTTGATGATCTACAAAAACATTTCCTTCCATAATCATGGTCTTTGCCTTTTCCCTGGAAGGAGCAAGACCTTTTTGTACTAATAATACATCCAAACGTTCTTTCATCGTAATTATTCCTATAATTTTTCTAAAATCTGACGTACTACGCCATCTTCATCAATACCAAGTTCCTTTTGCAGTATCGAAACGTTGCCGTGTTCCACAAAAGTATCTGCAATTGCAATGGAAAGTACCTCGCCTTTGTATCCTTCCTTTTGCAAGAAACATGCAACATGTTCGCCAAATCCGCCCAATGCTACATTTTCTTCCATTGTTACAATCAAAGAGTAGGTTTCCATATGCTCCTTTAAATATGCTTCATCAAAAGGCTTTGCAAACCTTGCATTGACAAGTGTCGCATGAATCCCTTGTTTTTCTAATTGTTCACACACACCTACTGCTGTTTTTACCATGCTTCCAAGTGCAAATAACAACACTTTTTCGCCTGCGATAATTTCTTCGCATTTGCCATAGACGATTGGCTCTCTTTTTTGTGCCAATCCATCATAAGCTTCTCCTCTCGGATAACGCAAAGCAATTGGCGCATCGTAAGCAATCGCATATTTTAACATATCTGATAATTCCCATTTGTTTTTCGGTGCCATCACCGTCATATTTGGCATTTCTGTCAGATAAGAAAGATCAAATACACCCTGATGTGTTTCGCCATCACTGCCTACAAGACCAGCACGGTCAATTGCTAATACCACCGGTAAATTTTGCATACAAACATCATGCAAAATCTGATCATATCCTCTTTGCAGGAAAGATGAATACACTGCAAAAACAGGATGCATACCACCTGCTGCTAATGCTGCTGCAAATGTTACTGCATGTTCCTCCGCAATTCCTACATCAAAGAAACGTTCCGGGAACATATTATGAAAACGCTTCAGACCACAACCATCTGCCATTGCAGCTGTAATGGCAACCAATTTATCATCCCGGTCTCCCATCTTACGCATAACGGTAGAAAATACATCCGTATAGGATGCTTTTCCATGAGAAAGCGGAATCCCTGTTTCAATATTAAATGGTGTTGTTCCGTGGAAACGGGACGGATGTCTCTCTGCCGGACGATATCCATATCCCTTTTTGGTCAACACATGTACAAGTACAGGACCGGGAACATGTGATGCTTCCTGAAATACTTTTAACATAGCATCGATATCATGGCCATCCACAGGACCCAGATACATAATTCCCATATCTTCAAAAATCATGCCTGGTATCACCATCTGCTTGATACTGCTTTTTGTCTTACGGATTCCCGATACAATACGTTCTCCGTAAACAGGAATTTTCTCCAAAGAAGTCTGAACGCCTTCTTTTAATTCCGCATAATTCGTACTGGTACGAAGCTTTGACAGATGTCTGGACATACCACCTACATTTTCGGAAATAGACATATTGTTGTCATTCAATATGATGATAAAATTCTTTTTTAAGGCAGCTGCATTGTTCATTGCCTCATACGCCATGCCCCCTGTCAATGCGCCATCGCCAATGACAGAGACCACTTTGTAATCTTCACCTTGCAACTCTCTTGCCCAGGCAAGACCTAACCCTGCAGAGATCGATGTCGAACTGTGCCCCGTATCAAATGCATCACAATCACTTTCCATACGCTTTGGGAAGCCACTCATCCCCCCATATTGGCGTAAATGATCAAACGCATCTTTACGTCCCGTTAAAATCTTATGGGTATAGGATTGATGACCTACATCCCAAATAATTTTATCCTGCGGGAAGTCCAAAAACAAATGTAGTGCCATCGTCAACTCAACCGTCCCCAGATTTGACGCCAGATGTCCTCCAAGTTCTGATATCTTTTCAATCAGAAACTCCCGGATTTCCTGACGTAATACATCAATCTCTTTCGGTGTCAAATTCTTAATATCATTTTCTTTTTGTATTTTATCTAACACCATTGTTCTATCCTCTAATTATTTCTCGCGAAGAACCATCCATCGCAATAATTCTGTTAAAAATGGGTTTTCATAAGGAAGCTCCTGCAAAATACCAACTGCTTCACTGGTAAGATTAACCACTTCCTGCTTTGCCTTTTCCAATCCTTCAAAAATAACATAGGTTACTTTTTGATTTTTTTCATCACTACCTACCGTTTTTCCGATCGTCTCTGTCTCGCCAATCACATCAAGTATATCATCTTGAATTTGAAAAGCCAGTCCAATCTTGCTTGCAACTTCTTCTATCTTTTTCTCTTCTTCTTCGGTTGCTCCGCCAAGAATCGCACCAATCATCATAGAGGCTTCAATCAAAGCACCTGTCTTTAACTGGTAAATAAAATCAAGACGATTCTTTGAAATACCATATTGTTTTTCAGATTCTACATCGACAACCTGACCACCGATCATACCATAAACACCTGCTTTTTGTGCCAATACCTTTAAAGCACGAATCACAGCACGATTGTCTGCACCTTCTGTCTCATCCAGACTGTTTAGTGCCACTTCAAAAGCATAGTTCAAAAGACCATCGCCTGCTAAAATACCCATAGCTTCTCCGTATTTTGCATGCGTCGTCAATTTACCACGACGTAACTCATCGTTGTCCATTGCCGGAAGATCATCATGTACCAATGAATACGTATGAATCAGTTCAATCGCAGCAACAAAAGACTCAATTGCCTTTGTTGAGCCACCGAATAATTTATAGGTTTCCAGCATCAGAATCGGGCGGATGCGTTTCCCTCCCGCCAAAACACTGTAATTCATAGCCTGAAAAACAGTCTTCTGATATCCCTTTTCTGTTGGTAATACGCGATAGATCATTCTATCTGCATCGCTTGCCTTATAGGCGATTTCCTTATTGATATCCATAACTACACCTCTTCAAATGTTTCTAACTCACCGTTACTATTCAACATCTGTACCTTTTGTTCCACGGCATTCATCAAATCATTGCAATGCTTAATCTGTTTCATACCGGATTGATATAACAAAAAAGAATCCTCCAAAGTCACTTCATTGGATTCCAACTTGTTCAAAATGGTTTCAATTTCTGCAAAACTCTCTTCTATGGTCAATTCTTTTTCTTCCATGCCACATCCTCATTTATTTCTTTGATTTCTGTTAAAAACATACCATCGCGTACATACACCTGCATCAAATCACCCGGCCCATGTTCCTCGATCGACGAAACACATCGACCTGTCATATCCGAAGCATACGCATATCCCTGCGCCAGCTTTTTCAAAGGAGACATACCATCTAGCCGTTCCGACAAAATCGACAGATTACTCTGATATCGTTGTAAAATTCTTTGCATGTCCTGCTGCATACGCTCTTCTAAATGCATACTATACTGTCGTTTTTCCTGTAAACGTCCCAGTGGACTTAAAAGGGTTAATTGTTTTTCCAATGCCTGCAGACGTTGTCTGTTTGACTGTACATGCATCTGCATATACTGTTGTAACCGGCGTGTTTTATGATTTAACATTTCCTGTGTCTCCATATAGGAAAACACAGCTTGTTCCGCAGCTGCCGACGGTGTCGGTGCGCGCAAATCTGCCACATAATCACAGATGGTTGTATCTGTTTCATGACCGACTGCAGAAATCACCGGTGTTTCACAGGAAAAGACTGCCCTTGCAACCATTTCTTCGTTGAACGCCCATAAATCCTCAATGGAGCCTCCGCCACGTCCAACAATCATCACATCCAGATGCATGGCATCTAGTGCTAAAATACCGGATACGATACTCTCCGCTGCCCCTTCTCCCTGCACAAGCGCCGGATATAAAATCAATTGTACATGTGGGTTTCGCCTCTTTGAAATCTGGATAATGTCGCGCACTGCAGCGCCCGTTGGTGCTGTCACAATACCAATGCGTTGTGCAAAACGTGGTATCGGCTTTTTATAGACAGCGTCAAACATCCCCATCTCTTCCAGTTCTTTTTTTAATTGTTCAAACCGTACATACAAATCACCTGCACCATCTAAAGTGATTTCCTTTGCATAAATCTGATAGGTTCCCCCCTTGTCATAAACAGTAATGGACCCCTGCACAACAACCTGATCTCCGTCTTTCATTGGAAAGCGAAGACCTTTGACGCGACTTCCACGGAACATAATAGCGGAAATCGCACCCTCTGCATCTTTGAGCGTAAAATAAATGTGACCGCTCGAATGATATTTGCAATTGGAAACTTCCCCTTTGATCCGGATGTCACGAAGCATAAAATCTTCATCAAACATCCGATGGATATAGGCATTTACCTGACCTACGCCATAAATATTTTTATTCATCAATCTTAGCTAACACACCATTCACAAAACCTGCAGACTGGTCTGCTCCATATTTTTTTGCCAGTTCTACTGCTTCATTGATGGCAATACCCTTCGGAATTTTTTCGTAGCGAATTTCATAAACTGCCAGACGAATCAATGACAAGTCCACTTTTGCCATACGTGTCGTTTTCCACCCTTCCACAACCTCATTAATGAGTGCGTCGATTTCTTCAACATGTGCAAAAATATCGTTGCTCTTCTCTGCAATGTACTGCTGCTGCTCTATTTCCTGGTCACTTTTTACCGGGAATTCTGTTTCTGCTTCCTGCATTTTTTCATCTTGTAAGAACAGGTTCACCTGCTCCTTCATCTCATCCTCATTATGAAAATCTGCCTGGAAGATAATCTTAAAAATCTCTTCTCGAATCTGTCTTCTCGTCATTGTCATAGACCTTTTTCGCTCCTCGTTTCGTTATGATAATATGGTAAAAAAGGATGTCTTTTCAGACACCCTTCATTATAGCGCAATTACTAATAAAACAAAAGATTTATTCCCCGGCAACGGCTACGGATGCGATCTTGATATCTATGCTTGTAACTTCAAGACCAACCATATTCTCAATTGCATTCTTTACCTTGTCCTGTACCTGAGCACAAATCTTTGGGATTTCATATCCATAAGAGATGTTGACACCCAGACGAACTGCCACGTGGTTTTCCTCTTCTGTAACGATCTTAACACCTTTGGATAATTTGTTCATGCCAGCCTTGCTGATTACTTCATTTGTCAGATTACCAGCCAGTGAAGAAACACCTTCCACCTCTGTAGCAGCAAGTCCTGCGATAATTGCAACAACTTCATCTGTAATATTTACTCCACCATTTTCGTTCTCTCTGATTACAAAGCTTTTTCTATCTTCTGCCATATCGGTAGCCTCCTAAACATATTGTTATCGTTATTATATCAGACTCCCCGGAAATTGGGAAGTTTTTTATCTTTTGTCTTTTGGCAGCCAATGCAAGTCATACGGTGTCATCTGGTAAACGTAATAATCCAGATAATTGGTATACAAACAGTTTGCATGCGAGCGCCACTGTAACAACGGACGTTCCTCTATATTATTGTTTGGATAATAATTCACCGGCATCTGGATATCCATTCCTTTTCCCAGATCACGTTTGTACTCCTTATCCAAGGTCAGACGGTCATACTCCGGATGTCCCATGCAAAAAATCTGACTATTGTCCGTAGATAAAACAAGAAAAATCCCTGCCTCCTCTGACTCTGCCAGAACAATCAGATCCGGATTATTACGGATTGCCTCTTCATCCATTCTCGTATGTCTCGAATGTGGTGCCATAAAATAATCATCAAATCCTCGTACCAACGGAATCTTACGATTTTCTACTTTATGCTTATATACTCCAAAAACTTTCCGGTCCAGCACTTCCTTCTTAATCCCATAATGATAGTACAAGCCCGCCTGCGCACCCCAGCACTGGTAAAATGTACAGGTCACATGCGTTTTCGACCATTCCATAATTTCAACAAGTTCATCCCAGTAATCCACTTCCTCAAAGTCATGTAACTCCACTGGTGCTCCCGTAATAATCAGACCATCCAGATTGCGATCCTTGATATCACGAAACGTCTGATAAAATTTATTCAAATGGCTCAGCGATGTATTTTTTGAAATATGGCTCTCCACAGCCAGAAATGTAATATCCACCTGCAGTGGCGAATTGGAAAGAGAACGTAACATCTGCAGTTCCGTGTCTTCTTTTAATGGCATCAGGTTCAAAATACCGATTTCAATCGGACGAATGTCCTGATGCAACGCCCTCTCTTCATCCATTACAAATATATTTTCATGCTCTAATATTGCCTTTGCCGGCAAATCGCTTTGTGTTTTGATTGGCATAGGATGCCCTCTCTTTCTATCTCTATCTCACAGTTTACCCGTGAATCATCTGTAAAAGTTCTTCCTCTGTAAGCACGGTAACCCCTAATGCATTCGCCTTATCCAGCTTACTTCCGGCATTTTCACCTGCTAGTAGATAGTTTGTCTTTTTTGAAACAGAACTACTGACTTTTCCACCATGAAGTTCAATCAGTTCTGCCGCTTCCTTTCTTCCCATAGTAGGGAGTGTTCCTGTAATCACAAACGTATGGTTCGCAAGCACGTCATCACTACCGGCAGCCTGAAGGCGTACCATATTGACACCGTGCTTCTGCATTCGTTCTAACAACTCCTTACTTTTTGCATCATGGAAATACTGGTAAATTGCCTTTGCACTGATTTCCCCGATATCATTCACTTCCACCAATTGTTCCATTGATGCATCTGCCACTGCATGAATGGAACCAAAATGTTCCATAAGCGATTTGGCAGCTGTTTTTCCAATACCGGAAATGCCAAGTCCTGTCATCAATTGGTAGGCATCGTTTTGTTTGGAAGCTTCAATCATCCCCAAAAGTTTATCTGTATTTTTTTCTTTTCCCAGGATTCCTTTTTCAATCAATTCCTCCCGATATGCCGATAATCCATAAATATCTGCAATATCATGCAAATACCCCTGACGGATCAACTCCTCGATATATGCTGTACCAAAGCCCTTGATATCCATCGCATCACGACCAACAAAATTGATGATATGACGTTCCAGCTGTGCCGGACAAGTCGCGGACGAGCACTTGATATCCGCTGTATTTTCTTCCCGATAAGTGGGAGCACCACAAACCGGACAAACATCCGGAATCACAAATGTATGTGCCCCCTCCGGACGCTTTTCATGCAGCACTTCTTTGACTTTTGGAATGATTTCTCCTGATTTGTACACAACAATGGTATCCCCAATGGCAATATCCAAATCATTGATAAAATCCTGATTGTGCAGGGTTGCGCGGCTTACAGATGTTCCGCATAAACGAATCGGTTCAAAAATAGCCGTTGGCGTAATACGCCCCGTACGTCCTACCGAAAGTTCTATATCAAGCAACTTCGTCTCTTTTTCCTCCGGTGGATACTTATAAGCTACTGCCCAACGAGGCACCTTAGATGTGTTCCCTAAAAGTTCCCGATCCGCATATCGGTTGATTTTTACTACTGCTCCATCAATATCGTATGCCAGTTCTCCTCGTTTTTCGCCAATGGCGCATATCGCCTCCCATACTTCCTCTCCTGTATGGCATACACGATAATCCTCTATGACTGGGATTTTTTGTGATTTCATGTATGCATACGCTTCTGTGTGCGTTGCAAATTCTCTTCCTGTAACCTGCTGCAAATTAAAAATAAACATAGACAAATGGCGTTCTTTTACTACTTTACTGTCCAATTGGCGCAAAGTTCCGGCCGCACAGTTTCTTGGGTTTGCAAATGTCTTTTTGCCCAATAATTCCTGTGTCTCATTCACATGGGAAAAAGCAGCTTCTGTCATATAGACTTCCCCACGGATCTCCAAATATTCCGGTGCATCTTTCAATGATGTTTTTACATCCTCTATGACTTTGGCATTTGCTGTTACATCTTCACCAAAATTAATGCCATCCCCTCTTGTCTCCGCCAAAACAAGTTTTCCCTGCTCATAACGAAGGGACATTGAAAGTCCATCAATCTTATACTCCACCACGAATTCCGGATGGTCTAATTTTTCCTGCATTTCCCGCACAAATTCCAAGACTTCTTCTTTTGAAAAAACATCCTGCAAACTTAACATTGGAACATTGTGGCGTACCAAAACACCAGCTTCTCTCTTTGCGCTTCCGCCCACTTTCTGCGTAGGTGAGCTGGCATCTATGAGTTCTGGATGTTCCTTTTCTATCTGCTTTAACCGTTGCATCAACATATCGTACTCGTAGTCGGTAATCTCCGGTGCATCCATGTTGTAGTAACGATTGCTATGATATTCAATTTGCTGGCGCAATGCCTTTACTTCTTCTTTGATATCCATATTAACCTCTGAGCATTTCCTGCAATTCTGCAAATTCTTCTGGTTTGATTGGACGATATTGTCCCTCTTCTATACCGTCCAACGTCAGATTCATAATCCGTATTCTTTGCAAATCCCGGACATGGTATCCACACGCCTGACACATCCGGCGAATCTGACGGTTCAATCCCTGTGTCAAAATAATACGAAATGTAAATTTTGATATTTTTTCCACCTTACATGGTCTTGTTGTCACATCAAGTTCCGGCAAAAAAACACCGGCTGCCATTCTCTTTATAAATGCTGCATCTATGGGACGATCCACACGCACAATATATTCCTTTTCATGATAATACCGGCTGCGCATAATCTGATTTACCAACTCCCCTTGATTTGTCATCAGAAGCAGGCCTCTGGAATTTTTATCCAACCGCCCTACCGGATACAAGCGCACCGGATAGCCCATAAAATCTACCACATTATGCTTTTCCCGTTTTTCTGCCGTACACACAATTCCTACCGGTTTATTGAGAAGTAGCAGCACAGCTTCCGGCGTTCCCATCACTTCTCGTCCACAATACTCTACGCAATCTGTCTTTTTTACCTTTTGTCCCTTGGTTGCCGTTTTGCCATTCACCAACACATGGCCTTCTTCAATTTGACGATCCGCTTCACGTCTGGAACAAACGCCAGCTTCACTCAGATATTTATTTAGTCGGATTTCCGTGACTTCCATCCAAGCTCCTTCCATTTCCCCATAAGGCTACGAAAGGGACAGACCATATGGACTGCCCCTGCTGTGTTTCTATAAACGTGTTCTTACTGTAAGTACTCTGTCTTGCAGTATCCCTGCTTGCCATTGTAATTTACCTTGGTCCAGCCATCTGCATAACTTTGAATGACGGTAACCTGTTCTCCTGCATAAGCAACGGCAACCTTTGATGCTGTTTCACTCATACTTTCACGCACATTGACCGTATTTGCAAGTGTAATTTCCTCGCCCTGTGACAACGCAGCTGATGTATCTGCAGGCTCTGTTGCCGGCTGCGCACTTGCATCACCTGCATCTGCTAAATAATCTGCCTTTACATAGGCTTTTGTTCCATTATAGTCAATCTTAGCCCAGCCATTTTCATCTGCATACCAGGTAACCTGAGTTCCGGACGCAAGCTGTCCTAATAAATTACCACTTTCTGATGCTGCATCACGCACATTAATCTTATCTGTTGTAACCTTTGTCTTCGCATTGGCTGCCTCGGCTGCTTCTGCTGCAGCTGCTTCCTCTGCCGCTTTTGCTTCTTCCGCCGCCTTTGCAGCTGCCTCTTCCTCAGCTGCTTTTGCCGCTGCCGCCTCTTCCGCTGCCTTTGCTACCGATGCTTTATAATCTGCTGCCCATTTCTTGATTGCATCCTGCAGTGTTGTATTAACAAAAGTATTCAGATTCTCATCTGCAAGCATTGCTTCGTTGCATTGCTGCTGTACTTCTGCCTGCAATGCCAAAACATCATTCTGCTGCTCAAAGGTAGCAATCAACGATGCCACATCCGTATCCATATCAAACTCTCCGTTCGACTGGTTGAAAGAGCCATACACATTATTAATGTAAAGACTTCCATCATCTTTCGTCTGTACATAGAAGAAATCCAGACCGGCAACCGGCGTTTCAATATTCGCAAACTTAATCTGCAAATATACAGAACATAAATATGAATTCTTATCCAAACCACGCTTTGTATATACTTTGAGGTTCTGATATTTCTCAATATACTGACTGTAGAACTGAATGTAGCTTACTTCTGCATCTGAGATTGGTGTTGCAATCTGCTTCAGAGAGTCGGTATCTCCTGCTGCATAGTATTCAAAATATTTTGAAATCAGTTCATTGACCTCTTTGTTGTCGCTCTCAGCATACTGCTGGTATGCACCCGCCATCGGATTGCTGTCCGACGCTGTACCATCGGTACATCTGGCAAGGATCAAAACCATTGCGACCAACACTGCTGCCGCTCCAAAATATCTCACATTCTTTTTTATAAAGGATGTAATCTTGTCTATTTTTATCTTCTGAAAAAATTCACTCATCTTCAAAATATGTCACCTCCAAAAAAACTGCTCCCCAACACTATGTGTTTCAATGTAGACGACTGGATTCGAACCAGCGATCTTCGGAGTCGGAGTCCGATGCGTTATCCAGCTACGCTACGCCTACCTAATACAAATCTTTTATATTTTATCAAAATCAATATGCAAAGTCAATGTGTCAACCTCTCTAATTCTTTCACAAGTCTTGTAGTTTTCCTCAGCATCGGTTAATATATGTATTCTGATATTTATAATAAAGAAGAATATCTCGAGGAGGTTTTTATAATGAAACGTGAACAATTAGGAAGTCGTCTGGGCTTTATTATGTTATCCGCCGGCTGTGCCATCGGCTGTGGAAACATGTGGAAATTCCCATGGATGTGTGGGCAAAATGGTGGTGGAAGCTTTATGCTCGTCTATATCATTTGCCTGATTATTTTAGGCATCCCTGCGCTGACCATGGAATTTTCGATTGGTCGAGCTGCACAGACCAGTCCACTTCATATGTATCATAAACTAGAAAAGCCCGGGCAGAAATGGGGACTCTTTGGTCCAGTCTGTCTCATTGGTAATTTAGCACTGATGGCTTTTTATACCGTTGTATGTGGCTGGCTGATTTACTATTTCTGTAAGTTTTTAACCGGGCAAAATGCATCACTCGGTTTTGATACCATGATTGCAAATCCCATCGTCAATGTTTCCTTCCTGCTTGTCACCGTTGTTGTTGCATTTATCATCCTTTCTTTTGAATTGCAAGGCGGTTTGGAACGAATCACAAAAATCATGATGTCCGCATTACTCGTTCTCATGCTTGTACTTGCCATCCATAGCCTTTTATTAAAAGGTGCTGGAGCCGGTGTACATTTTTATTTAAAACCTGACTTTTCCAAAATTGATGGTTCTGTCATTGTTGGTGCCATGAACCAGGCATTTTTTACGCTTTCCACCGGTATGGGCGGTATGGCAATTTTTGGAAGTTATATTGGAAAAGACCGCTCTCTGATGGGTGAGGCACTACATGTCATCAGTCTGGATACTCTGGTTGCTTTTCTTGCCGGCATCATTATCTTCCCGGCATGTTTTACTTATAATCTGGAAGTAAATGCAGGACCAAGTCTGTTATTTGATACTATGGCAACTGTATTTAATAACATGTCCGGCGGACGTATTTGGGGCGCTTTATTCTTCCTTTTTATGGTCTTTGCAGCACTCTCAACAGTACTTGGTGTATGTGAAAATATCCTCGCCATGATTCGTGAACTGACTGGCTGGTCACGACCAAAAGGAAGCCTTGTCTGCGGTATTCTTGTGTTCTTGCTGGCACTGACCACAGCACTTGGATTCAATGTCATCCATTTCCAGCCATTTTCAGATGGAACCACCTTTTTGGATTTTTGGGATTTTATTGTTTCCACTAACATCCTTCCACTTGGCTCACTCATCCTTGCTCTCTTCTGCTGCCACAAGTTTGGCTGGGGCTGGGATAACTTCCTGAAAGAAGCCAATACCGGAAAAGGACCCAAAATACAATCCTGGCAGAAACCGATTTTCACCGTCATTGTGCCAACCATCATTGCCCTGATTTACATTTACGGCATTGCAACTTTCCAATGGCATTAGTATAAGAATGTTTGACAGCCTACATCTTTTTTTATAAAATAAAGTTTGTTAATTTTATGTCGTTTTCTGCGACGGAATGGAGATTATCATGAGCTTTTCTTATTTAAAACAAATGCCAGATCCGGACACCATCAAAAATGAATACGCTTTAACACCGGAAATGAAGGCACTCAAAGCTGACAGAGATCAGCAAATTGCAGATATTATTACTGGAAAGGACGATCGTGTTCTTGCGATTATCGGCCCATGTTCTGCTGATAACGAAGATTCTGTTTGCGAATATGTGAATCGTCTGACTTCCATACAAGAAAAAATCAAGGATCGTGTTCTCATTGTTCCTCGTATTTACACAAATAAGCCTAGAACAACCGGTTCCGGCTATAAAGGCATCGCTTCCCAACCGGATCCAACCAAGGCTCCAGACATGGTAGAAGGATTGATTGCTATGCGTAAGATGCATTTACGTGCCATCCGCGAAAGTGGTTTTACCTGCGCAGATGAAATGCTTTATCCGGAGAACTGGAGATATGTTGAAGATCTCCTCTCCTATGTTGCCATCGGTGCACGTTCTGTAGAAGACCAGCATCATCGTCTTACCGTCAGTGGTTTCGATGTTGCCAGTGGTATGAAAAATCCGACCAGTGGCGATTTTTCCGTAATGTTAAATTCTGTATATGCTGCACAGCATGCGCACCACTTTACATTCTCCGGTTATGAAGTCCGCACGACAGGTAACCCACTAGCTCATACCATTTTACGTGGTGCTGTCAGCAAACATGGCAACTGTGTACAAAATTACCACTACGAAGATCTTGTCCGTCTATCAGATATGTATGCATCCATGGAGCTTGTAAATCCAGCAACAATTGTAGATGCCAACCACTCAAATTCCAACAAACAGTTCAAACAACAGATTCGTATTGTACGCGAAGTCATGATGAGCCGTCAGTTCTCCGATGACGTCAAAAAACTTGTCAAAGGTGTCATGGTTGAAAGTTACCTCAAAGAAGGCTCACAAAAAATCTCCGACCACCAGGTGTATGGTCAATCCATCACGGATCCTTGCATCGGCTGGGAAGATACCGAAAGCATACTTTATATGATCGCAGATTTAAATAAATAACCGTATAAATAACATGAAAAACGCCGGTATCCACTGCTTGTCAATACCGGCGTTTTATTATCACTTTTTTATTTGCTATTTCTTATTTCTTCGATAAAACTCTTTCTTTTGTTCATACATAGCCTTATCTGCTTCTTTCGTAAGGTCTTCGATCGAATACCCGGTGAATTCACTTGCAAGAGCAAAACCCACAGACACACTTAGGCTCTTCACTTTTTCACCAGACCATGATGTTATAATCCGGTTCATTTCCATAAGCGTTTTTTCTGCCTGTTCTTTTTTCATCGTTCCGAACACCACAAACTCATCCCCGCCAATACGGAATGTCCTACCCTTATTGCCTACGGCCTTCATGATGCAATCTGCGGCACCACAAATCAATTCATCTCCTGCCTCATGTCCCAAAGTATCATTGACTACCTTCAGCCCATTGATATCAATCAAGAACGCCACGAAATCCTCTGGTGCCTGATTATTATAAGATTCCATCATATCATTATATGCAAAACGGCTAAATACACCTGTGAGTGGATCAATGGAAATCTTTACACTTTGTTCATTGAGCTTTTCGTCCATTTTTACTTGCTGCATCGTATAATATTCATTGATCCAGCGAACAATGACACTAACAATCTCAAACAGGCATACCAATGCACACAACAGCTGGACCAGAAAATTTGCAATATTTAAATCCAATGTCCCGGTAACTGCAACTCCTTGCGACATAAGTTCTACTAAAATTCTTTTTCTCAAATACATGATACAAAGAATCCCTATAATCAATGCCCCAAACTTTGCATAACAAAATACGCGCTTATAGTCCTTTGATTCTTCTACCTCGCAATTCTCACATAAATAGGAAAGATAATTTTTAACTTTTTGTTTTGATAAAAAATAGTGGACAAAGCAGCAGACTGCTGCCGCCAGTACGTATGATAACCAGTCACGGAACACAGGAAGCGCTGACCAGTTTAAAATCAGTTCGTGGAATATCGTCGGGAAAAACAATGCATACGGCACAAACATGATCGCTCCATATAAAAAGGTATTGAGCACAGCTAACAGCGCAACACCATACAATGTTTGAAAACGATTCATCATGTTACCTATCTTTCATAACTATTATTCACTATGCTCTAATTGCCCAACGCAGCTTTGTAGATCTCGCTCTTCCATTCTGGGCACATTCCTGGGCAGAAGGTCGTATCACATCCTTCGCATAGGAAGAATAAATTCCTTCTTTATATCCCTGTTTCAGCGCTTTTTTCACTAATTTATCCTCACCGGAGTGAAACGTCAAAATAGCCACTCGTCCACCCGGTTTTAATACTCCCGGCAATTTCTCCATAAACTCATAGAGAACTTCAAATTCCTGGTTCACATCAATACGCAGTGCCTGGAATACTCTTTGGCATGTTTTCTTTACTGTATCCTTCCGATCTTTTTCCGGCAGAAACGATAAGGTTTGTTCAATCACTTCGCGTAATTTTGTCGTGGTATCTATGCGATTTCCTTTGCGAATTTCATCGGTGATTGCCTTCGCAATCTCCTCGCAATATGGTTCATCTGCATTCTCGTCCAACATTCCTGCGAGTTCTTCTTTTGAAATCGTATCCAGTCTCTCTGCTGCACTAATGCCTGTTTGTTGATTTAAGCGCAAATCCAATGGACCATCCACTTTAAACGAAAATCCTCTCTTTGGATTGTCTATCTGCATGGATGATACACCCAGGTCTGCCAGAATAAAATCAAATCCTCCCGCTTCCTTTGCAATCTCATCAATGGTGCAGAAGTTTTGCAATTTTATCGTAAGTATTTCCTCTCCATATCCCAAATCTGCCAGTCGTTTCTTTGTCTTCGCAGATTCTTCCGGATCTACATCTGTCGCGTAAATGTGCCCCTTTCCTTCCAGACATTTCAGCATTGCTTTTGTATGTCCGCCATAGCCAAGCGTTGCATCAAATCCCACCTCTCCCGGCTGGATCCTCAAGAAGTCAAGAATTTCCTGCACCATGATCGAAATGTGCATTCCGGCAGGTGTATTTCCTTTCTGAATAACATGTGCAATCATGTCCTGATATTTCTCCGGCTGTAATTCTTTGTATTTTTCCTATTTCGCTCTCTGTAGCTTTAATCTTGTATTTTTCTTCAAATTTTCGTGGATATTTTCCCTTGTACCTTGTGCGGCGCTTGTGAACACCTTGTTCAGTGTTCTTTTCCTGTTCTGACATACATTGTCTCCTTACTTGTTAATTTATTTTTGGTTTTTTCGAATCTCTGGTCAACTCCATCGATTTTGTTGACTCATTGCCATTTTCTCAACGTTTTCCATATTTTTCTTAATATTATTTTGTTCGACTGTAACTTGAACAGCTGCTACTTTTAACTGACCATCCATTTTGCCTTCTTCCTTCAAAATATTAATTTGTTTAAACCCACTA
>OLGI01001647.1_pt1 | contig 18803 bp, 14 predicted proteins | sample 1605221 | NCBI WGS metagenome assembly OLGI01 (sample SAMEA3888915, study PRJEB22519) | human gut metagenome | biome: human gut; feature: human-associated habitat; material: faeces | place: Denmark | collected 2010 | reverse complement strand
ATCAGCTATTACTGCTTTTTTCAATTATGCAAGGTATAAACGCGGAGCCGCTTACTCAAACCAAGACAACAACGTGAATTCATCATTGTTCTATGTTTCTTCCGAAAGAAGAAAATATGTACCAATGGGATTCATAAAGAGAGGCATAATCCATTTTAAGATTACACCTCTCTTTTCTTTAATTTCCAAATGGTGCACTTACTATGCGTTTTGCATGTTATGGCAAAAATGACATTTACGTTTGTTTTACGTTAAAATAAAACAAGAAGTTTGGCGGTGTGAGAAGAAAAATGTATTTTTGTATCCTGAAAACATTTTAAACGTTTAAAATGAGAAGCTTATGGAACAGACAACAATATTTAATCCTGTGCAGCAGCATTTGTTGAAAATGTTTGCCTTTGATGGTTCAGAAGCAAGACTTTTGGAGGTGAAGACAGTATTAGCAAACTATTTTCGTAAAAAAGCAGATGAATGTTTAGATTCTCTTTGGGATTCAGGAGTATTGAATCAAGCAAAATTGGATGAGTTACGTCATCAGGATTTACATGCCATGTTGAAAAAATAATGGGTATGGAAAAAATAGTACTCGATACTAATAGCCTCATACAGTGTATATCGTCAAGGAGTCCTTATCGTAAAATTTGGGACAGTTTCTTTGACGGTACTAATCTCTTGTGTGTTACAACTTCCATACTGAATGAATACGAGGAAATTCTCAATTTTCTGACAAATGAAGATACAGCAAAGTATATCATAGATGCAATCGTAAGTAGTCCATATACAAGGTTTGTCAATGTCTATTTTGATTTTAACCTAATCCAAAAAGATCCAGATGACAATAAGTTTGTGGACTGCGCTATAACAGCTGGTGCCAGGTATATAGTAACAGAGGATCATCATTATGATGTCTTGAAGTGGAAGGATTTTCCAGGACTTGACATTATTGGATTAGATGATTTCTTGGCTCATCTAAAGAATAATCCCAATCTGTGAGCTGATGGGCTTACAGATTGGGATAAAATATTGGCAGAACATATAATTTTCCTAAATGCGACTTTTCCACGTACATTAGCCGAAATTTCGTTATCTATAGCAACAGTATCTTTTTGTATTTCAATTGGCTCTATTTCCAACAGATCAAAAATTATTTTATCTGAATTGCAAATTTCATTCTTGAATTTAGAGATATTTTTATTAGAAGCATTATTCAAATATACGACAATTCTATTTTGAATAGGTCTGATACCAACAGCAACCCACCCAATTTCGTCTCGCAATGCAGCTTTCTTGGCAAAAGATACTTTCAATTTAGCGTTTAATTCTTTTAATTCTTGAAGAGAATAAGTACAAGATACAAATGTCACATTTGAATTTGTGCCTAGTCTTTTCTTTATATCTTCTATTCCTTTTGGACTTCCATTTTTGACCATGACAATAAGTTTATTTGCCTTGACATATGAGCCTCCAAAATATTCTGGTGTTATTATGTCATCAGATGTTGTGTTGTTTTCCCTTACTGCAACATTTGCATAAGAATCATATAACTTTTCATTAAGTTGTTCTATGTTGCTTGCATAAGAAGGACTACACTTATTACTATTCTCTGCACAAGAAGAGATAAATCCTAAAAGGATTAAAGAGAAGATTGTAAAGTATAAATTCTTACTATTCATAGTTGATAAAATTTAATAATACTACAGCATGGGTTAGTTCCACCCATCGAGTCGGACTCATCGTAAAAGCATTTGAGCCCGCCTCTTTCAAAAGGGGTCGAATTCGCCCCCTTTAAAATTAGGGTTGTTCAACTGCTCTCAAAGTCCTAAGTACTCCAAGGTGTTTTTGGAACGCAACCAATTCTTTACCACATCTTTGGGCTCAATGGGATTCTTCTGCCTTGCTATATCGGTAATGCAGATGTAATCAACACCATCTTTGGTTAGTGTTTTTTCGTTTGGTTTCTTACAATAATCTTTGCCATAAGATATTTGTTTTTGCATTCATTTTTAGTTTTTTGCGTTGTCGGTTTCCCCGATTGCGAATGCGAATATACGAAAAATATCGCTAAAATGGGAACAAAAGAATAAAAAACGGATGAAATTCTGACATAAAACTTGTTTTTTAACGGTTATTATAGCATTGGCGCACGTTTATTGTAGTCCAGATGTTCTTAGCAAATGCAAACAGACTGGATGATAAAAAAGAGGCAGCACAACTCATATCCAAAGCCAAAGAGCAGCTCAAGCAATAACCATCAAACTCACATAAATACATGAAAATAAATTTTATCTTAGGTTCAGCATTATTGCTGAGCCAACCCCTTTACGCTCAAAACAAAGAGGCAAAAGATCAGTACAAGGCAATCAAGACTATCACATGAACATCAAGCAAGATTGGGCATCAGTCTCCATCTCCATCATCTATAAGATAGGCAAGTACAAGGAGAAGAGAACCAAGGATGTGGATACTTCCAGAATGGGAGTAAACTAACGATTTTCTCAAAAAATCGTCAGTAAACCAGCGTGCTTTCTTAAAAAATCGTCAATAAACTGCTCTTTTTCTGATAAAAGTCGTATCTTTGCACCGTAATTGCATTTTAACTATAAGAAGACAATGAAAATAACAATTATCGGAGCAGGTGCTATGGGCGGTGCCATGGCAGAAGGACTCTTGCAGAGCGAGAAGTTCACTCCATCAGATATTACGGTATCAGACCATAACCAACCAGTATTGGATCACTTCGCAAGCGAAGGAGCCAGCGTAACCCTCGACAACCAGTTGGCTTGTCACGGCGCAGATATCGTATGCGTAGTTGTAAAGCCTTGGTGCGTGGAGAAAACTTTGAAAGGTATCAAGGATGTACTTGACTACAAAAGCCAGAAACTCGTAGTAGTTGCAGCCGGTGTTCCATCAGCCAATATCAAGGAATGGCTTGACAAGGACGGTTCTACCCCAACATTCTTCCTGGTAATGCCAAATATCGCTATCGCTTACAAACAGTCGATGACATTCATCACTCCAATTGATGCATCTGCTACAGAGAGTAAGCAAATTACAGATATATTTGATGAATTGGGCGAGAGCCTCATCATGGAAGAACGCCTTTTCCCTGCAGCCACAGCCATGTCATGTGCCATTGCTTATGCGATGCGCTATGTAAGAGCCAATGTGGAAGGCGGCGTAGAGATGGGCTTCAAAGCTAAGGATGCACAGAAGATTGTACTCCAGACTGTGAAGGGTGCTGTAGAATTACTGCAAGAGACAGGCGAACACCCAGAGGCTGCCATTGATAAGGTTACTACTCCTGGCGGCTGTACCATCAAGGGTCTCAACACCATGGAACAAGGAGGTTTCACTTCTGCCGTCATCAACGGCTTGCTGGCAGGTAAAAAATAAAAATATTCCATCATAAGAAGTGTATTGCAATAGTCGATACACTTCTTTTTTTTCTTATCGAAAATTTTCAGTAAAAGTCTTTGGCGTATTCATTTTTTCTTCGTACTTTTGTCCCCGAAATCTAAACGCTTGAAATTTAAAACCAACCAGAAGATGAATTACCATAAAAATCATGGCAATCTCAAAAGATGCTGGAGACTTATATTCTGTTCACTAAGCATATTATTAGGTGCCTGCACAACAAAAGTTGTCAAGCAACAAGACAACCAACCTATAGAGGATAGTACTGAAATCGAAGTCAACACAACTGTTTTTCCCCTACCAGACACCTTGTATCCGTCGGCAGAGAGAGTGCGCTACGATGTTGAAATCAAAGATTCCAGCGACCTCACCTTGTCCTCTTTGGAGAGTCTCTATGATGGGGAAGATGTACTGACTTTCAGGAAAACCCTACTGCGTGATGCCAACTTTGGCGGTAAGGTAACAGGAACACCTGCTACCATAGACACAGCATGGGTATTTCATACCTATTATAATACAGAGCAGACGAAATATGGAATCTGGGGAGGAGGTTCCGGATGGACAGGTCAGCCTCTTTATCACAAGAAGAGAAATGAGATTATGGTTGGATCTTTATGCGGCAGAGTCTATTTCATCGACTACAATACAGGAAAGGCGACAAGACAAGCAATAGACGTGACCAACACGATAAAGGGAACTCCATCGTTCGATCCTACTCTCGACAACCTCTATGTCGGACAGGGTGTTCCCAATCACCAACCATTCGGAAGTTTGACCATAGATCTGAAAAAGAACCAGATAACCGATTTCTTCGGACGTGACACAAAAGCACGCCGCGGTTGGAATGCTTTCGACTCATCGCCAGTAGTCGTAGGAGACTTTCTTTTCTGGCCTGGCGAAAACGGATGTCTGTATAAATTCCGCAGAGCCCAAGGCAAGCTTACACTTGCAGCTGCATTACGCTATACCATCAACGGTTCGGCTCCTGGAGTAGAGAACAGTCTCTGCGTATATCGCAACTACGGTTTCTTCGGAGACAATCATGGCAACATTCTTGCCGTCAACTTAAATACGATGAAACCAGTTTGGAGTTACAACAACCATGACGACATAGATGGCAGTATCGTATGCAAAGTGGAGAATGACACACCTTATATATATTGTGGCTGCGAAGTGGACAAACAGGGAAATGAAGGTATCTGTCATATCGTAAAATTGGATGGAAAAAACGGCAATCGTATCTGGAATTTGCAGATACCTTGCAAACGCTTTACCTTAGGAGAAAAGGCGCTTGATGGCGGTATGTATTGTACTCCATTATTAGGAATGGGCGATTGCAGCCATCTTCTTTTCGCCAATATTTGCCGAAACGGAGCTGATGGAAAGGGAGCTGGATCTGGCGAAATGATAGCCGTCGATATTCAAACAGGTAAGATAGTCCACTCGACCCAGCTGAACCAGTTTGCGTGGTCATCACCTGTAGGATTCTTAAACGAGAAAAACGAAATGTATATTTTCACAGGCGACTCTGGTGGAACCACATACCTTATCCGCGCCAAGACCGGAAAAATACTGTGTAAGAAGCATTTTGCTCACAACTTTGAATCATCGCCATTGGTCATTGGCAATACCGCTATCGTAGGCTCCCGACAAAACGGAATCTATAAATTCGTTATCAAATAGAGGATTAACGCTGATTTTTCTTGCTCATATCAGCAAAAATTAGTACTTTTGCCCACAAACCAATAAAAATATAGAAATATGGACGAAGCAATCAAGCAAATCGGCGAGAGACTGAAAGGTCTTCGCGAGGTTCTCAACATCCCTGCAGAGGAGGTGGCTGAGCTTTGTGACATCAATCTCGACCATTATCTCAAAATAGAGTCAGGAGAGGCAGACCCTTCTGTGTATCGCCTCTCAAAGATATCCAAGCGGTATGGTATCGACCTTGACGTATTACTCTTCGGCGAGGAACCTCGTATGAAGGGATACTACGTGACCCGCAAGGGACAAGGACCAGAGATTGACCGTAACAACCAATATAAGTACCAGAGCCTTGCCGTTGGTTTCAAAGACAGAAAGGTGAATCCTTTCATGGTTCAGGTTGACCCATTACCTGATAATGAGAAACCCAATAAGAACGGACACGACGGACAGGAATATGATTATGTGATAGAAGGAACACTTGAGGTAACCATCGAAGAAAAAGTCATGGTACTCAACCCGGGTGACAGCATCTATTTCGACAGCAAGAAACAACATTGTTTCCGTTCCCTCAATGGAGAACCTGCCAAGTTTCTTTGTATCATTATCTAAATAGAGAATTCAATTCTCTAAGCAAATCAAACAATTATGATTGAGAGATTTTTAAAACAAACTAAATTTACTTCAGAACAAGACTTCAAGGAGCATCTGGAGTTCATTATACCAGAAGATTTCAACTTTGCCTACGATGTAATGGACGAGTGGGCAAAAATCAAGCCAGACCATGTTGCACTGCTTTGGACAAGTGAACGTGGCGAGGAGATACGTTTTACATACAAGGATCTGAAAGAACAGAGCGACAAGGCTGCTGCCTATTTCCAGAGCCTCGGCATTGGTCATGATGATAAGGTAATGCTTATCCTGAAGCGCCACTATCAGTGGTGGCTTGCCATGCTCGGACTCCACAAGATAGGAGCCGTAGCCATTCCTGCCACCCATATGCTCACCAAGCATGACATCGTATATCGCAACAATGCCGCCAGCGTAAAAGCCATCATCTGCTGCGGCGATGATTACGTGGTAGAGCAAATTGAAGAAGCTATGCCAGAGAGCCCTACCGTCAAGACCCTGATCAGTATCGGTCCGGATATCCCAGAAGGTTTCCACGACTGGATGAAGGAGTGGAACGAATGCGCTCCTTTCGTTCGCCCGGAACATGTAAATTCCAATGAAGATACGCTCCTGATGTATTTCACATCAGGTACGACAGGCGAGCCAAAGATGGTGGCCCACGACCACCTCTATGCCCTCGGTCATCTGACCACGGGTGTATATTGGCACAATCTCCACGAGAACTCCATCCACCTGACCGTAGCCGATACCGGTTGGGGAAAGGCTGTTTGGGGCAAACTCTACGGTCAATGGTTTGCCGGAGCTACCGTCTTCGTATTCGATCACGAGAAGTTTACGGCTGATAAGATTATGCGCCAGATAGAAAAATATCATATCACTTCTTTCTGCGCCCCTCCTACTATCTACCGTTTCATGATCCAGGAGGATTTCTCCAAGTACGACCTCAGCAGTCTCGAATATTGTACAACTGCGGGTGAAGCGATGAATCCATCCGTAGCAGAAACCTTCCAGAAACTGACTGGTGTACAGATCTACGAGGGCTTCGGACAGACCGAAACCACCATGACATTAGGAACCTTCCCTTGGATCAAACCAAAACCAGGAAGCATGGGCAAGCCTAACCCACAATATGATGTTCACATCCTTCGCCCAGACATGACAGAGTGTGAGGATGGTGAAAAGGGTGAGATTTGCATCCGCATCGGTGATAACAAACCTCTTGGACTCTTCAAGTATTATTACCGTGACGAAAAGCAGACAAAATCTGTGTGGCATGACGGTTACTATCACACGGGCGATATGGCTTGGCGTGACGAGGAAGGCTACTTCTGGTTTGAGGGCAGAATCGATGATGTGATCAAGAGTTCAGGTTATCGCATCGGTCCTTTCGAGGTAGAAAATGCCCTGATGACTCATCCTGCCGTAGTAGAGTGCGCCATCACCGGTGTACCAGACCCAATCAGAGGTATGGTTGTCAAGGCAACCGTCGTACTGAAGGAAGAATACAAGAGTATGGCAGGACCTGACCTCGTCAAGAAATTGCAAGATCATGTGAAGCATGAGACTGCCCCTTATAAATATCCTCGCATCATCGAATTCGTAGATGAATTGCCAAAGACCATCTCTGGCAAGATTCGAAGAGTAGAGATTCGAGAAAAGGACGGAGTTAAGTGAAAAACGAAAAGTGAAGAGTGAAGAATTCTCTTGCTTTAACAAGCTAAAATTTGATATAAAAAAGCTATTGAATTCTTCACTCTTCACTTTAACATATATCATATCACATAAAATATAACAAGAAGAACAAGAATACTCTTCGTTCTTCACTCTTCACTTTAATCATGGGAAAAAGAATTGTAGTAAAGGTGGGCAGCAATGTGCTGACCCGAGAAGACGGAAAGTTGGACGTAACAAGAATGTCGGCGATTGTAGATCAAATCGTTTGGCTCCGCAAACACGACTATGAGGTAATTCTGGTATCATCAGGTGCCGTAGCAGCCGGAAGAGCCGAGCTGCATGTTGACCACCATTTAGACAGCGTGGAGCAACGCCAGCTGTTCTCTGCTATCGGACAGGTGAAACTCGTAGGTCTCTATTACAACCTTTTCCGTGAATACAAGATTAAGATAGGTCAAGTATTGACCATGAAGGAAAATTTCGGTGCCGAGGAGCAGTACAAGAACCAGGAAGCTTGTATGCAGGTAATGCTGGAAAACAATGTACTTCCTATCGTCAATGAGAACGATACCGTGTGCATCACCGAGTTAATGTTTACGGATAATGATGAGTTGTCTGGCTTGATTGCCAAGATGATGAATGCCGACACACTTATATTATTAAGTAATGTGGACGGCATCTACAATGGCGATCCAAGCGAGCCTACCACCCGCATTATCCCATCGGTTTATTACGACCGCGATATCAGCGAGTACATTCTTGCCAGCAAGAGCAGCCACGGCAGAGGCGGCATGACTTCGAAAGTGAAAACCGCCCACGACGTAGCCAATGCCGGCATCAAGGTAATCATCGCCAATGGCAACACGCCAAACATCCTCATCAACCTGAAGGAGCATCCGATGGAGACACTTCATACTGAATTTGTAGCAAGACCGCTAAACAAGTAAAATCATTAGGGAAAAGAGATACAGATACCTAAAAAAAAGCAGCAAGCCTATTATAGACTTTGCTGCTTTTTTTATTATGAATATTGTTACGTTATTCTAATACCAATACATGGCTGGTTCCATCGGTCTGGCTGAATACATTCAAGCCGACTTTCATCAGATAGTCACCGCTATACTGTTTACCATTGCACTCCAAATCAGATTCCTTTCCAGGCATCAGATTGGTCTCCTTGACTGTATATACTTTATCGGCATCCAAACCCTGCATCTTCACGTTCATCACAGGCTCCTTGTAGCGTGGGTGCAAGTCGTAAGCAAAGAGAACGGCACGCTGCTTGTCCTTACTTACATAGTTAATGGCACAATGGTTGCCTTCGTATGGAGAAACCAGGCGATACTGGTCGCCTTCGAGAATCATCGGTTTCATGCTGTCATAGTTCTTGACGGCGTTCTGAACGAACTTATAGTCATCCTTTGAGAGTGACTTGAGGTCGATGTCGAAGCCCAACTTGCAAGAACTGCAAACGTCGGTGCGGAACTTCACGCTGGTATTTTTGTTCCAATTGGTTACATGAGAGCCCATGGTCTTGGCTGGGAAGAACTTAGACAAGCTCCACTGGATGTAGATGCGCTCGAATGGGTCTGTATCGTCTGAGCACCAAAACTCGGTGAAGTATTTCAACATCTCGTAGTCCATTCTGCCGCCACCGCCAGAGCAGAGCATCATAGGCAACTTAGGATACTTGTTGTGGATGCGAGTGAGTACCTTGTAGATGCCACGCACATGGTCGATATAGAAGTTGCCCTGATTCTCCTTGTGATATGGAGAGTAGATGTTGGTAATCACACTGTTGCAATCCCACTTGAAGTAAGCCACATCTGGGTTCTCCGTCATGATGCGATCCACGATGCCGAACACATAATCCTGTACCTTAGGGTTGCTGATGTCAAGCACCAACTGGTTGCGATAGTAATAAGTGTCACGCTTAGGCTGCATGATGACCCAGTCGGGATGCTTCTCAAAGAGTTCGCTCTTAGGATTCACCATCTCAGGCTCAATCCAAATACCAAACTTTACACCAGCCTTCTTGGCATCTCTTACCAATCCAGGTATTCCATCAGGCAGCTTGCTCTTGGTAGCCTCCCAGTCGCCGAGACCTGCATGGTCGTCCTTGCGAGGATACTTGTTGGCAAACCAACCATCGTCGAGCAAGAACATATCTACACCCAAGTCCTTTGCATCCTTCATCAACTCAGCAAGACTCTGCTGGTTGAAGTCGAAGCCAGTATTCTCCCAGTTGTTCAAGAGCGTAAGGCGATCTTCCATACCCATGTTCACCTGATACTGGCGAGCCCAATTATGCAAATTACGGGAAGCCTCACCCATGCCATTGTCGCTCATGGCGAAGATGAACTCAGGGGTAGTAAATGTCTCTCCTGCCTTCAACTTATAGTCGGAAGCGTATGGGTTGATGGCTGGGATGACACGGAGTGCGCCCACGTTGTCCACCTCGAAGGTAAAGCGGAAGTTGCCAGGCCATCCGATGGTTCCAAGCATCACCTTGCCCTCATTCTCCTTGGCTGGCTCATCGAATCCCAGTTCAAAGAATGGCTCCTCCTGCATGGCTGCACGGGTACCCAACTTGGTATCAACAATCTTTTTTCCAGCAGTCAACTGGCAAGTCTCAGGCTGTCCTTCCTTAGCCCAGTCGCTGTGATAGTTGGTGACGAAGTATTTGTTTGCCTTGAAGTAGAGCATGGTAGAGCTGTATCTCCAGAGGGTGACAGGGGCTTTCTCTTTGTGAGAGATTTCGCTCCAAGCCTTGATGACGTTCTCCTTAGGATAAGCTGCGTAGTGGAGCTTCACGGTCAGCGGATATACTTTGTCCTGAAGGGTGATGATGGTTTCTGTACCCCCATTGATAGCGTTCTCCTCGGATGACTTATAATATAAATAGGTGGTCATGTTGCCATCGGCATGAGTCACAGCCACTGCCGGCTCGAAGAAATCTTCTGTACCAGAAGTTGCATAAACCTCATGACCTCGCTGGCAGACGGCACCATCAGAGGCTGCATATACGTCCCATTTCAGGTTCTGATAGTCTGCGGGATTCTTCAACTTGTCGCCTAAATACACTTGATAGAGACGACCTTTAGGAGAAACTTGCATCACGAGATCGGTCTTGTCGGTCGATACTCTGATGGTCTTTTGCGCGAATGCCATCACTGAAGTCATGCACATAGCTGCAATAATCATAAATACCTTTTTCATTGTTCTTTGGTTTTTATTTGATTGTTGGTTTTATTATTTTTGCTATTACGATAACGTCTTGCAGTCTTACTTTATTGCAATTTTCATCGTATATTATGAAAGCTTAGAACTTGATTCCTGCTGAGAACTCGATGGTGAATGGGCGAAGATAGCTGCCACTCATATACTTGCCTGCATATTTACTGGCTTCTTCCTTGGTAATCAACTCCGAACCGTTGATGGTACCTTTGGCACCCTTCTCGTTGAGGATGTTGATGACGCTCACACCGAGGCTCAGTTTCTTATTCACGTTCCAGTTGATTCCGCCAAAAGTCTCCCAGTGACCATTGAAATAGAGTGCCTCCTGGAGGTTGGCGTAGGTCTTGCCAAAGTAACGGAAGCTCAACCAAGCGTTCAAGTTCTTGGTGATGTCATACTTAGGATCCAACTCAATGAGTACCTGTGGAATCTCCTTCACGATCATGTTGTTTGCATTTACACCCATAGTCTGACCGTCGTTGAACGTTACGCTTGCATTGTAGTTCTTATACACAGGCTTCTGATAGGTGAAGAGGGCGTGCATGTGGAAGTTCTTGAATGGATTGATCTCGGCAGAGGTGGTCCAACCCAAGGTCTGGATGTTGTAGATGAGCAACACGGTCTTGCCTTCTGACGTGCCAGGCTTGGTGAGGTTCTGCTGGTCGATGTTGTTCGACTTCGAGATGTAAGTAATCATGGAAGATAAGTCTATCCAATCGTTCTTGTAGAAGATTCCACCACGAATCAGCGGGATTGTAACTCGCTTGTACTGTTCCTCGGTAGGACCTGTTCCTGCATACTCGCTGATGCGTGGGAAGCGGGTGGCGATGGTTGCGTCAGCTGTCAGACCAAACTGGTTGGTGAGGTTGTACGTCAACTGCAGGGTAGCCGCATAGTTCAGTTTGTTCTTGGTCACCTTGGCTGGTTCGATATTATGCGCTGTGGCTACGATAGAACCATCCTCCGCAGTAGAATAGGTGTTGTAATTGCCGATATGGAATCCCTTGAAGCGTGAGGCAGAAATTTGGTTTGCCGACATGCGATAGTACTCCAGGCGTCCGCCATAGAAGACTTTGAACTTAGGGGTTACTCTCCATTCGTCGGTAAAATAAACAGCCAACTTGTTCTCAGAACCCTTGGTGTATTCAGGACTCAGCTCGTTATATCCAAAGGTCTCGGAGCGACGTGCGGTCAGTGTAGGGTCAAGAGGATTTACGTACATTTGGCTCAATGTGCGAGGATAAGGCTCCACGGTACCAGCCCACTGGAAAGATGATGAATAGTAGTCGAGATGATAATACCACTCGTTCAGACCTATCATCAACTTGTGGTTGTTCAGCTGCTTGCTGATTTCTGTCGTCATGAGAGCATTACTCACCTTTCCTACGTGCAACCAAGTACGTCGTCCCTCAATGAGTCCACTATAAGCTGAGCCATCGGAGAGCTGATAGCCATCAGCCTCGCTCACCTCCGAGATAGAGCTACCACCGTAATCCACGTAGTTGGCGCGAGGAGCATTCATGTATTTAGCGTTGAATTTCCACAACCATCCGTTGTCAAATTGGTACTGGCTGATGAGGGCAATCTCGTTGGCGTGGTTCTCGCTTCCGTCGCTCATGTTCCAGGTCTCCATCTTGCCAGTCTTGGTGTTCAAGTATTGGAAAGAACCTTGTCGCTGAACATAGGAGTCCATGCCTGGGTCGAAGCCGGCGATTTTCTTGATGCTGCCGTCACCTGCGTAGATGAAAGGTGCCGCATTAGCAAAGTTGCCTGAGTTCTTGCTGTTTGAGTACTTATATAATAAGGAGATGCGTCCCTTGCCTTCGTTCAGAATTCGGGTCAGACCGAAATGATAAATCTGGGTACGATCTGCGTAATCGGTGAAGCGAAGCTTGAAACTTCCTGGGTCGAAGTTCTGGTACATACTAGCAGTATAGAGCCAGTTGGTACCGATGCCACCAGAGAGGTTAAGGTCAAAGTTCTGCATACCGAAGTGGTTCGCCTTGTAATTGAGCTTGCCCTTGAACTCTTTCTGACCAAATTCGCTGAAAGAAGATACAGCGTAAGCAATGTTACCTGTGGCAATAGCCGACTCGGAAGGCGTCATCAGGTCGGTACCTTTCAGAGAGGCATCGCTGCGCCAGTGGGCTGAGAGTTTGTGAACTGAGGATGAATAAACTGCAGGAAGACCGTTCTCATATACGGTTACGTCTTCGCTCGGCAATCCAATCTGGATTTCACGAGGCTTGTTGGCGTCGGCAGCATTAAGCATCACGTTACGCTCTTCCTTCTTGTCCTTCTCTACGGATTCCTCTTCGAGGTTGAAAGACTTCTTTTCTTTTGTACTTGACTTCTCTTCATGATGATTAGAAGGAAGTGCATACATGTAGCTTGTCGCTGACATTACAGCCAAAGCCATGGAAAATGTACGGATTTTTAGGTTCATAACTTATTCTTTTTTTAGTTACATTATTAAATTTATTTGTTCATTCCAAAATGTTTTAATCTGAATCGAATGCGTTTAGATTTCGGTTACAAAGATAGATTGTTTTTAGACACCTTGGTGCTGTGTGTAGGGCGTGAGTAGATGCTTGGATACTCTTATAAAGACTTAACTGCCTAATAATCAGAATATATATAGAATTAATACTTTTTATGAGAGTAGATGTTGAAAAGAAGAATAAAAGTCGTATTTTTGCAGCCGTAAAGGGTTATTCTCTTTCATAACAAAGCAAAAACAGGTAAGAACAATAACAAACAAAGGACAATGAAGAAGATAGTATGGCTCTTGATGATGGTGGTGATGCCGATGTTGGCAAATGCGGCATTTTCCCGTAATGCGGATTTGGAGGACGAGGATGAGTTGCTTCATCGTCTGGACCAATATATTGCTCGTCGGGACGAGTTCTCTTCCAAGAAAGAGAAGAAACTCATACGAATGAAGAAAAAACTGAATTTTACTTCCGACAAACGAGAGCGTCTGAGTCTTTACAATCAAATCTATCGTGAGTATTATACTTATCGATATGACTCAGCCATGGTATATGCCAACAGGGGCCTGCAATTGGCAGAACAGTTGCATGATGACTATTTTATCAACCTCAACAAGATCAATCGGGCTGCGGTGTTATCCACAGGTGGATTCTATAGTCAGGCAGAAGACCTGTTGCTTTCTTTGAAGTCAGAAGACATTTCGCCCAAGCTGATGCAATACTATTATTACACCTTGACATGGGTGTATAACTATTGGGAAGCTTTCTGCGAAAGGTCTGAATTCAAGGAGGAAATGCAAGATAAAAAAAGACTCTATCTTGCCAAGACCCTTGAATATGTAGGCAACAAGCATTCCGCGCTCTATTATTATCTGAGTGGTGAGTTGGAGTATTTGCTACATCGCACAGACAAGAAAGTGTTGGGCTGGTATCAGAAAGCCCTTGCCGCCAGTCCTATTGACAGTAGAGTGCATGCTTCTGCAGCATATTGTATAGCTCGTTATTATCAAGACAATGGGCAGATGGACATATATGAGAAATATTTGGTAAAGGCGGCCATCTCCGACCAGATTTGTCCCTTGAAAGAAAATTTGGCACTTCAGGAACTTTCCACCTATCTATATAATAAGGATGCTAAGTATGCGAAGCGTGTGTCAAAGTATATCTATTGTTCGATGGAAGATGCTCAGTTTTATAACAATCGTCTTCGAATGGTTGAGATCTCTCGCATACTTCCGCTTATCACGGAAACGAATCATCAGCAAGGAATACGTCAAAATCGCATCATCACGGCATCGCTGGTTGTGGTAAGTATCGTGTCTCTTGGCTTCTTGGCGATGATGTTCTTTGTCTTCAGGATAAATAAGCGTTTGGCAAAGAGTCGTCGGGAGGTGAAGAGTCAAAATACACTCTTGGACGAACTGAACCAGAAGCTGCTCAATACCAACAAGCGCAGGGAGACTTATATGAGATTGTTTATGGACATCAGTGCCGTCTATATCAAGAAACTCGACGATTATCGCAAGTTGGTGAGCCGCAAGATCAAGGCGAAACAGACTGCCGACCTCCTTACCGCCATCAACAGCTATAAGTTGGCAGAAGAGGAAGCTTCAAGTTTCTACAACCGATTCGATAAGGCTTTTATGGACTTATACCCTAACTTCGTGGATGAGTTCAACCAACTGCTGTTGCCAGAAAAGCAGATTGTTCTCCCAGCCCCTAACAGTCTCACCAAGGAACTGCGTATCTATGCACTGATGCGACTGGGAATTACGGATGGTCAGGAACTAGCCACCCTCCTGTTCTATTCTACGCAAACCATCTATAATTACAAGACAGCCATCAGAAAGCGAGCCAAAGACCTCACCACTTTTGATGCAGCCATCAACCAACTATGCAATGTGATAGGATAATCAGAGCAAGTGCTTGGCAACACCCAAAGCGTATTAATTTGCAAACAGCACGCAGACAGGTTTTCCAACCTTTATATCTTGCTTCGTATCAACCATCATTCCTGTTTATTGAGGCTGAAAGCCCCAAGTCCTTGTCACCCATCATCATATTCACTCACGGCATAAACCCCATTTGCATCATGAATAAAAAAAGGGAAGGCTTTCACCTTCCCCTCCATATCATTTAGTATTTATTGTCAGTTCTCCAGCTTTAAGCTCGTTGGCTTCGCCTCTCAACTGCAGTGCAGAGGAATTGCGTGAACTCTGGATAATCACCTGCGCCAGTCCATTGAATGCAGGTATGCTAAACTCATGGCAGTCGTTATGATTAGGATGATCAGCACCAAGATAAGACGGATCTCCATTTCCTACACCGAGTATTTTGCCATCTCCTGAAAGTTTAAACGTCAGCTTCGGACAAGCATCGGGCACAATACGTCCCTTAGCATCCTGCACTTCTACTGTGACAACAGCCACATCGCGTCCGTCTGCACTGATCGTCTGACGGTCTGTTTTCATCACAATCTTATAAGCCGGCTTGGTAGTTTCCACCTGCTTGGTAAGCATACGTTTACCATTCTTATAACCAATAGCCACAACCTTTCCGGGCTGATAAACAGCTTTCCATTTCAGGTGACCGTTCTTAGGCATAGTCTGGCGTCCCAGTTTCTTTCCATTCACTATCAGTTCCTCTTCGTCGCAGTTGCTATACGCCCAAACCTCCACGGTTTCACCTTCATGTCCTTGCAGATTCCAGTGTGGGAATATATGCAACACAGGCTCGTCAGTCCATACAGATTTCAGATACCATGCTTCATCTTTCATGAAACCGCAATAGTCAAGGATACCAAACTCAGACTCATGGGCAGGATATTTCAGCGGATTAGGTTCTCCACGATAGTCAAATCCTGTCCAATAGAAAAGACCGGCAGCCCATGGGCGTTCATCATAGAAATTCCATCCGCGCTCTATCACGTTTTCCACGCCAGGTTTTGTTCCTCTGTTCATGCTAACCATGTGTCCGGGCTGTTCTTTTGATTCGAAATACACCCCACGAGTACCACAACCGGTTGTTTCCTCTGTGCCCACGATTTTCCAGTCAGGATTAGCTTTTTTTCTATTATCCACATCGTTTTGCACGATATAATTAAAGCCAACCACATCCAGTCCTTTAATCATTTCCGAACCTCCGGCATTGGCAATAGTAGAATGACGTGTAGGATCGAGCAGTCGGGTATATTCTCGCATGGCAGCAGCAATACGTGTGCCCTGTACGGAGTTTTCTATTCCCCACTCCTCATTACCATCACTCCACAGAATGACTGATGGATGGTTTCGGTCACGCTTAATCATATTCTCCAGCAAGCGCAAGTGTTCTGTGTTGATACCAGTCAAACGGTTTTCGTCGATGACCAACATACCTTCTCTATCACAAATATCGAGCAAGGCAGGTGTCATGGGGTTATGTGAAGCACGATAGGCATTACAGCCAAACTTCTTGAGCTTCTTGATGCGCCAAGCCTGCAAAGCATCGGGAATAGCAGCCCCTACCCCAGCATGATCCTGATGCATATTGACGCCCTTCAGTTTGATGGGTTTTCCATTAAGCATGAAACCCGATTGAGCATCAAACACCACTTCACGGATACCAGTTGTCGTTTCATAGACATCTGTCACTTCGCCATTCACCTTTACCGTAGTTTCCACCTTATATATATAAGGGTCGTCAGTTGACCACAGATGCGGATGATCGAGAGCTATGGTCTGTTCGCAACCAAGGGTCTGTTTGGCGTTTAGACTAAGGTTTACGCTTTCAGCCTTTCCCACCAGTTTACCTTCTGCGTCCAGCAGTCGTTGCTCTACACTGCATTGCTGCGATTCAAGCGAATGGTTGTTGACCTCAGTTTTCACATGAACCACCGCAGCATCATAGGGCTTCTTGATATCGGCAAACACGAAAGTGCCAAACGGTGCCACACTTACGGAAGCAGACTTCAACAGCCAAGCATCTCGATAGATGCCTGCCCCTTCATAAAACCATCCTTCCTCTAATGTTGCGTCAGCACGCACACAGATGAGGTTCTCGCCTCCATAGTTGACATATTCGGTCACATCATACACCTGTGTAGCATAGCCACTCGGTTCCGTTCCCATATAAAATCCGTTGAACCACACTTGTGCGTTACGGAAGATGCCATCAAACTGAATGGCGATATGCTTTCCCAAGTCCTCCTTAGGAATACTGATAGTTTTACGATACCATCCTACACTTGTCTCTGGAAATTTATATCCTACAGTCTTATAACCATGCGAATGACTTGCATTCCGAGCATAAGACAGATTGGTCACCCAATCGTGAGGGATAGTAACAGACACCCAGGTGGAATCGTTGAATTTCTGAGCATACGGACCTGCGTTATGTATGGAATTTGCCTTGGTCAGATAGTTGAAATACTCAGTACCACAGCCAAAATCCTTGGCAGGATCGGCAGCATTTCCAAAAGCAAACTTCCATCCTTCGTCTATGAGAATCTTCTCACGTACGTTGTCAGCCATGACACCAGTCATCTGCATACTGGCAACAGCTAAGAGTAACCATTTTCTTATCTTCATTGTTTTTCCCTTAATTCCGCAACACTATTATAAATTAAATCCTCTAAGTACCTGAGCAACAAAAGTTGACCAGGATTTTGTCATGTCGAAGAATTCACTTATCTTAGTGTTGCAAAAATAAACAAGCAAAACTCTGATATGACATGGCAAAGATACAAATTAAATCTGAGAAACTCACTCCTGTTGGAGTGAATATTTTCAATCATGGAGCATTTGACTCCACATTGTCATCTGTAATCGACTCAACCCTCGGTCTAAGGTGTAAATCGTTCGGTTATCGGTACAGCGAAATCATCCGTTCTCTCATGAGTATCTACTTCTGTGGTGGCTCATGTATTGAGGATGTCACTACTCATTTGCTGAACCATCTCTCGCTTCATCCGACACTTCGCACTTGTAGCTCTGACACTATCCTCAGAGCGATAAAGGAGCTGACGCAAGAAAACATTTCATACACATCAGATACGGGTAAGAACTACGATTTCAATACGGCTGACACTCTCAATACTTTACTACTGTTCGTTTCCATCAGAAAGCGAGCCAAAGACCTCACCACTTTTGATGCAGCCATCAACCAACTATGCAATGTGATAGGCTAATAAATGGCAGAAAATTGAGAATATTCCTCAACTTTCTGCCTTTTTCTTTTGCATATTCAATAAATAGTTGTATCTTTGCCATTACAACAAAGTTGTAACACAAAAAATGTAATGGCGTATGAAACTAAGTAACAGGAAATTAGCAAATCCTTTCATCTATCAAGGTTATGAAAGTCCTGAGTATTTCTGCGACAGAGAGGCAGAAACAAAGACTTTGATATCGCACCTGAAGAATGGAAGGAACGTTACCCTCATTTCTCCTCGAAGAATAGGGAAAACAGGGCTTATAAAGAATACATTCTATCATCTGGATACAGAAGAGAAGGATACAGCATGCCTATACCTTGACATATTCGCCACCAAGAACTTGCACGACTTTGTGGAACAATTTGGCGTAATGGTTATCAATGACATCGTCCGCAAGAACTCCTCATTCATAGAGAAAACCATCGCCTTCTTCAGTGCCTTGCGCCCTGTACTCAGCA
>OLGI01001629.1_pt1 | contig 19035 bp, 14 predicted proteins | sample 1605221 | NCBI WGS metagenome assembly OLGI01 (sample SAMEA3888915, study PRJEB22519) | human gut metagenome | biome: human gut; feature: human-associated habitat; material: faeces | place: Denmark | collected 2010 | reverse complement strand
TGTTGTCCGCATCCTTTACTTTTTCGTAGGATACAAAAAGATCTCGCATCGTCTCAAACTTTTCATTTTCATAGCCTGCATATTGTAAAATATACTCTAAGTCCGTCTGACATACCTGCTCTTTTGCGCTCTTCTTTTCTGTATTTGATGCATATTCTTTTTTACAAGTCTCTAGCAATTTCTCTGTATAGATTCCTAAATTCTCTGCACAAAGGAGTTGTTCCTCTATTAATTTTTTTATTTCACCGTCGTCTGCCCCCTGTGCTTTGACAGCACTTTGCAGTTCCAATGAAGCATGAAATAAATCGTTTCGTATTTCGCTGACCAAGGCATCTCTATTATTTCGCAAAAAAACAGACATTTCACGGATACCACGTGCAATACGATGCATCTGTGCAGATGCCTCCATAATGGCTCCAATGCACAAATCTTCATCCGTTTCCATCAATTTCAGATAAGCATCAAGCTTTCCTCGAATCAGACTGTTACTGCTGTTGATTTCCCAGTTCTCCGCTTTATGCTGCATCTCAAGCGGTACAATACTCTCCACATCCAAAGAAGGCTTTGCTTCCACTTTATTGCGGGCACAAAGGTAACTGTACTCTTCATACATATGATCTGCCGATGTTAAAAACTGACGTATCTTATGATACATATCTGCATAAGCGCAGAACATCTGGTGTCTCTGTAATAATGCGCTACGCAAAAAGATTTTGCGCATTTTCGGTTCTGCTGTCAAAAACTGTTTTAAATCATTGACCCCCTCACACGGAAAAACATACAGTGTAACATCACTGTTTGCTTCGTAATCGCAGATAAACCAATCCTGTTCCAAAATACCAATAATAGAATTTGGTCCTAACGTAGTCTCCTCAAACTCATGGCAAAGCGTTACGGTTCCCTCCTGCACAATATACCAGGCGCTCACCTTGTCTTTTCTCTTTGCAACTTTCTCCCCTGCTTTCAGATGAATAACTTCCATCTTTCTGCTCCTTTCAAACACCTAACAAATCTTTTACTTCTCATCCAGACCACACAACTTATCTACCGAAGATATAATTTCTATAATTTCCGGCACATAATGTTCATGCTCTGTCATCAGACGGTCAATTTCATTTCTCTCGCTTTGCACAATCTTGCGATTTTCTTCCATATGTGCTCTGATTTTTTGTCTGCGCTTCACAAGATTATGCTTGATTTCCACCATTTCCTGATCATCAATCAATGCTTTTGTCTGTGTAAGCCAGATTTTACGGTCATACAAATCAATACGCTGCAGCAATCGTATCAGCCGGCCATTAAAATACTCCAAATCATCATTGTTGCGCAAAAACTTTTCTTTTTCTCTGACTGCACTTGTATATTGTTCCCATACATAATTTAACTCTGTCGAATTATGTATGCCAAATTTGTCTTTTGTATATTCCACGGCTTTTGTCACATTGACATATTTCATGCACACTACATTCAAAAGACTAATCGCCTGATTTTCATTCCGCGTTGCCTGACGCATCTGTTTCTGTAAATACAGACTGCGGAAATAAATCATTGCTCCGCCAAGGGCGCCCACAAAAAACAGCACCAGAAAGCCAACCGTCAAATCCATCTTTGCCATAAATTGCAACACAAATAAAAGAATGAGCAATGTTGCATACAATAGAAACAGTAACACCGAAGCTCTTTTTAGGATTTTACGTTCACCGGTAATGGCTTCCCTTTCAATCTCCCACTGATTCTTCTGCGCTTCTAAAATATTTTTATCTCTGCGCACCTTGTCCTGATAACGCTCGTTATCCAGTAAGCGATGAATGGTCTGTGGAATATCATCCTCTTCCTGCTCCATCAACATAAACTGTTCTTCTGATATTTGATAGGTTGCCTTTTCGTACGCCTGGCGCGCTGCATTCAGCTGTTCGATATTTGTTGCAGCTTCACGGATAGATTGGCGCATCTCCTCCGGCAGACCTTCAACTGTCTGTATGTCGGTCAGATAGGATGTTACAATACGATATTCTGTTTTTTCTCCCTCGATTTCCTTGGTCAATGCAATGATCTGTTCACACGAATCCAGAATATAGTGTTCTAACTTCTTCGGATCATTCCAGTTATCAATCGTCTCAATCTCCTGATAGACCTTTGCAAATGCCTCGTCAATCTCCTGTTCTTTTTTACGTTTCTTTCCAAAAAATAGCATCCGTTTCTCCCAAATGATATCGCTTTATTAAATACGACACAAATGATTGTAATCTACTTTCCATCGATCCAGAATCGGACCGATTACATTTTCTCTATCTTCGTCCCTCTGTAATGCCTGCTGAATTTTTTCATCAAACACATGGATTTGCTCTTTGGCACTTAGCATCGTGACTTCTTCGCATATTTCATCCACCATATCCTGTGGAATAAAATATGTGTCAACCAGTTCCTTAAAATGTGTTTCGTCCTTGTTACAGCGAAGTGCTGCAAGCATAGAACGAAGGGATTGCACTTTATGATTGCGTTTGTATGCCTCCTCAAAGCAGAGTGATGCCTCTCCAAAAAAGAACAAACGCCCATATGCCACGCCTAAATTATGCCACACATCTCCCTCAAAGACAGTTGCTCCATGTGTTACCGCCGGGTCATCCAGCATTTTTTCATATTCATAAATAGCATCCACAATCTTTTCTTTTTCCATCAAACGATCTGCACGCATCTTCTGACATTCCGTCGGACTTTTATTTTCAAATGATGCAATCGCCTGCAAAACATCCCGAATTTCCACACTGGTCAGATAGCCATTATAGGTCAGAATCTGCCCTATAAAAATATGAAGTGGTGCCTGCTGTGAAATCGTATCCAATAGCTGTTTCTCTAAATCACGCGCCCCCAGTTCTCCGCCAATCCAGCGGCACAGTTCTTTCGACGCAAACTCTGTATTCAAAAGATACACATTGTGTGCAATATAATAGCTCAGCTCTTCCAGAGAATAGATATTGAGTGCGCCATCCTCAATAAAATATGGATTTGCCGCTATGGATTGTTTGCATAAGATTAATTCACCCATCTCGTTTTCTCCTTACTCCAGGCAGATTGTATGTTCCCATGTCCGGTTTGAGGACGGTGCAATCTCACCAAATCCGAGATCGCGAATGGTAATTTTCACTTTACAGTCAGATTCCGGTACCGCAGTAATACGCAATCTTGTTGTACGGCGTTCCCGCTCTACCATATCTGTCAACTCCAACAATTCCACATGCGCTTCCCGGCTCTCCGGTCTTTGAATCCACACTTCGATTTCTGGTGTACCATCCAAAATGACCTCACATTCACCGACTGCATCAAACCAGCTTTCGCCCGCTGTAATTAATGTAAAAAACTGCATTTCATTCCGTATCAACACCTTTAAATACAGATTCAGCTTTAGTTCATTATCCCCAATATATACAAATGGCCAGTCTCTTTTCTCATCCTTGATAAATCCTGCATAGCAGGCGCCCTTAGAATACAGATTTTTGCCCAAAAATACCTTTCTGGTATGGCAGAGGTATTGCAGCGATGTTTTCATCCAATCACCGTCAAATCCATCTCCGATCAGATAAACGGAAGACACAACCTGCCCCGCCATGATTTGCTCTGCAATATTTTTAAATTGTTCATCCTTTTGATCCAGTAATTTGCCATTATTTTTTTGTTCTAAGGTAATGACTTGTGGCGTTGTGTGCAGATTACGATGCAGACAACAAGACATCATGTCTGATTCCGTATAATCAAAAAGTACAACGTCATGTAAAAAAGTCTCCGGCTGCTGGCTCAGTGCATAATAATAAAAACTCTCCCGTTGATCTACAAGCAAAAGCTTTTCTGTTTCAAAACCAAGCTTTACCATCACAGCGGAAAACAATTCCATATAAGAAACACTCACGCGATCCACACAAATTGTCATTCGTGCCAAAGGCATCGTGGCATGCACACTACCAGCCAATGAAAACACACGTTTAAGATAAATCGTCAGCAAGTCGACTGCCTCATATTTTTCATGTTCCAAAAAAATCTCTTCTTTTGCTTTCGCTTTGGTCAAAAGATTGTCTACACCCAGCGCTTCCCCTGCCTTGATGCGCATTTTGGCATCATGTCCAAAGAACCACTGACCCACACCTTTTTTCTTCGCCAACACCATCGGTATCTGGTAGCTCTCGCTTCCCATGATGGTACTGATTGTCTGCGGCTCCGTCATATGCTGTTGGTAAATACTGAGCATGGTATATTTATCGCTAATATCAATACCAAGATACAGCCCCGCTTTCTGCTGTTCCATAGTTGCCTCTTATACTGTAGTAAATAGTTCCTTTGTTACATAATCCAGTCCCTGATACTGCTTCATCAAAGCAGCCAGCTGTCCGTCTTCATGATACAGATACGCATTCTGCATCGCATTTAACATATCATATCGATCCAGATTTCCATCTTTTAAATCACTTGAAATGCTCAGATCATCTGCACTCACTGGCAAATCTGAAACAGCATCCGCATACAATTCGTAGTGAATGGTCTCCCCGAAAAAGACAACAAATTGTTTCACAAAAATGCCTTCGTACATCTCTATCATTTCTTCCGTAATCGCTTCTTTTCCATCAAACTGATAGGTAATCGTGATCCGCTCTCCCGGATTTCCGCGATATTCCACGAAATGCTTATCATACAGATGATACTTGATAATCAGCCGATGATCGATATCTTTATAGAATTTAAAGTAAACATTGCGCAAAATGTAGTATTGTAACAACTGATCTAGAATTGCATATTCCTTGTCATCTAGTGCATCTAACGTAGACAGATATTTCATATACGCCAGCTTACAACTTTCTTTTAACGCAACACCTTTTGAAAAATAATATGCCAGATATGCAAACAACTTCATTGGCACCTGGTCTTGGGATAACATATACGCATGCGCCCAATAATTCAAATACGCCTCTATTAACATCCGGTCCTTACCACGGGCAAGGTAGGAATCATAAATCTCCGGTGTCTGTTTTACCTGACTTTCTGCATATAATGTCTGGAATAAAATATTTTCTTCCAAATCTACCACAGACATCTGCTGTTCCTTTGCTTTTTGCCAAAGGGCAATCATATCTTCACTTGGTCCCACAAAATTTTGTGCCAGATAAGATATCGTAGCCGGTGATGTCTGTTCTTTTTGTAGCAGATATCCGCATAACGCCAACAGAAAATCATCCTTTTCAAATTCTGTAGCTAGAATCTGCTCATTACACATTTGCAACAACAAACGTTCATCCACTTGAAGACCATAATATTGCTGCATCAATGCATAAGCACGCGCATAGTCCTGACGCTGTATAAATAGTGAAATCACAAAGCCTCTTGTGGCTGTTTCTAACTGTCCGACCGCCGCATCTTTTGCAAAATGTTCTTCTAACATTTCTTCTCGGCAATGATTCTGCAAAAATCCAATAAATTCGCTATATTTACTCTGTTTATAACACTCTGCCACTACCGATGATTCCAAAAACACCTGCATCCGTTTTACATCATCTAATGTATAATCATCTGCTCTTTGTTTTTTGGCAAAATCTGCAAGGATAAATGGCAATGATAACGGTGAAAGCTGTTGCAAGCGTTCCATAAAACGCTCCGGATACATCAAACGCTGTAGTGTAAACGCCTTATGATCGCAAATCAATGTACCATCTTTTTTCTCAAGCATCAGCTGATACTGCCCCGGCAAAATCGGAATATAAGCCTGATGATTCTGTACTGGAATCACAATTGGCATTTCATACTGCTCCTGATACACAAAAGCTCGTGTAATATCCGGATAGAGACAAACCAGTTTTTTCATGAAAACCATACCGGAAATCAAGTGCGACATTTCCTCATCCACCACACCCATTTCCAGCACATTTTGATAAATGATTGCCAGATTATCATTCATCCGGTTTGCCTTCATCTGTTCTATCGCAAACAATTCGATACTGCGTAAATATTGTTCATACAACTGCGGTATCTTTTTACGGTCTGAAATAATATTTGCATAAAGCAATGCTTTTTTTTGATATGGCAGATTACAGCTATAACGAAAATACATTGTAACCATCTGTGGCAGTTCTTCTGTGCTGTTATCCGGCATAGAAAGCATATAAGCTTCATACAAACCACTCAGGCGTAAATCAAGCGCAATCGCTTCTCGATACCAATGCAAATACTTTTCCTGATACATCTGATTGCGAAGCAAATACGCTACCATCGTAGAAAAAGCTTCCTCGCTCTTTTCTACTTCATATGCCTTACAGGCGATTTCAAAGATATGTGCATCAAAATCTTTCACGCTTTCAAGCACATGGAAAATCTGCATCGCCATATCTTTTGTATATGTCACATGGTGCGCTGCCCAATATAACACCTTAACTGCCTGTGGTGTAAATTCATGTAGCAAATATGGATCCTGCACATACATTGCATATGCTTCGATATATAAAAATGGTGTATCATGATCCGCATTGATCCACTGGTTTATGTCTTTTAATTTACGTGATGGGTTCTCCATATATGTCTCACGTAAAAAAGATAAAAACCAGAATAGGCGCACATCCTCCGGATGTTCCCTAAAAATCATCTCAATCTCTTTGGTCAGGCGATCCACATAGGATTTTTCCTGTTCAATCAAGGTACAAAGATATAAAAGATAAGCCCACAACACGCTTGACTTATCTGCGATTTCCCGCTTCATATCAGAAATAATCCAAAGTGCTTCCTGCCGTTTTTTGTTAACAATGAGGCACTGTGCTTTCATAAGCATATACCATGCATGATTGGGACGACGCTCTAAAAGCTCATCTAAAAGTGCCACTGACTGGTCGCACCAGGCTCCCGTCGTAATTTCGCGGAAACGATATTTCTTATATATCTCGGTCAACTGTGCAAGACATTTCTTATCCCTTCTCCAAGGGAATTCCTTAATCTCATCTTCACAATCAAACGTTGCCATAATCTCAATCACACGAATGGTTCCTTTACAGGAAAAAGTAATCCTTGCGCGATTGATTCCGGCATGCATGCGATTCTTATGTATATAGTAATTGAGAAGCATGGTGCTTCCCAAAAAATAATCTGTCGTAATAACATCTTTTTCTACGGTAACAAACGGGCTGTCACTCTCTACGGCAATCTCAATGTGTCCCCATGTGTTTTTTGCGATAACAAGTGTTTCTTTTCGGTTTTCTGTCACACGATAAAATGCTTCTTTTCGCTCACGTACTGTAAAATCAACCGCATCTTTCACGCCGACAGCTACTAGAAACTCTTCTAAATTGGCTGCTGTTGGCAAAGCTTTTCGATAGCCGGTGTAGACCATCTGTACTGTTTTTTCCTGACGTGATATGAATTTTTCAAATGGTGCAGCATAAAACAGCTGCATTGCTTCGCTCCAATGCCCCTGTGCAAGTGTTGCAAAATCTTCAAGTGTTGCAATCTCTCCGATGGAAGCGTAAAGATGTTCCGTCTCAAATTGAATATCAAAAGGAAGGCGACACTCCCTCTGGTTACATACGATTGTAAAATAACCTGTAAGGCGATCTCCTTCTCGATAATCCTGACCTAGCACTTCAAAACGAATGGTCGCTTCCATGCCATCAAACTGTGGCTTTGGAATCCGTATATATGGATTGGAAGAATATACAATACCACGTATGGAAACTTCGTTGGTTGAGTGCATTCCAAACTCACCCTGTAATCGTTCTCCCTGTTTACCAACCAGTGTTACGGTCTCTTCTGAAAATGCTATCTGCGGCCTTCTATTGTCAAATTTATCTTCTGACATACGCCAGATTCGTTTACGCAAAATATGACACCCTTTTCCTGCCGTTTTATCTTCTGTCGGTTGCAATTTCCGACGAAAAAAGACTATAATGAATTATAAACTATTTCGAAAGGACATGCAAATAAACTTTGTCCTTCACAGGAGGAAAACATGCTAACACACAAAGACCATTTTCATGGAAGTGATTTAGAAAAAATAGAACAGATTTATGGCATTCGCAAAGAAGACATCATCAGTTTTTCTGCCAATGTCAATCCCCTTGGTATCTCACCGAAATTACGTGAACATCTCGCCAGTCATATCGACTGCATCACCTCATATCCAGACCGCGAATACACGACGCTTCGAAAACGTATGGCAGATTATGTTGGTACAGAAAAAGAAAACATTATCGTAGGCAATGGTTCCACGGAACTCATCTCACTTTTTATTCAGATTGAGCATCCGAAAAAAGCAATGATTTTAGGACCTACCTACTCAGAATATGAACGTGAAGTCTCACTCGGTGGTGGCACCACTGTTTATTATCCGCTCAAGGAAGAAAGCGGTTTTAAACTAGACACTGCACATTTCACTTCCAAATTAGACGATACCATAGATCTTTTGATTCTATGCAATCCGAACAATCCGACTTCCAGCTGTATTTTATCGGATGATATGCGTACCATTCTTGACGTCTGTAAAGAACATGGCATTTTTGTTATGGTAGACGAAACCTACATCGAATTTGTAGATGATGTAAAACACACAAGTGCTGTTTCCTTAACAGCTTATTATAATAATATCATCATCTTGCGTGGAACAAGTAAGTTTTTCGCTGCACCCGGACTTCGTCTCGGCTATGCTATTACGGGCAATGAAGATTTGCTGCGCAATATGAACCAGCGAAAAAATCCATGGATGATCAATTCTCTCGCTGCAATTGCCGGAGAGCTTATGTTCCAGGATGAAGCATATATTCAGAAAACACGCACTTTAATCCAACAAGAACGCACACGCTGCTATGAGACTTTAGCAGAATCCAAGCGTTTTCATCCCTACAAGCCAACCGCTAATTTTATGCTGATGCGTATTGTAGACGATGATTTAAATAGCAGCATCTTATTTGATCGTGCCATTCGGGAAGGACTTATGATTCGCGATTGCTCAACCTTCCCATTTTTGAATGACAAATACATCCGCTTCTGCTTTATGAACCCAGAAGATAACAGCCGTTTATTAGACTGTCTATTACGTTAATTTGAATATTATGCATAAAAAAGCACTGCAACATGATTTATGAATCATCCTGCAGTGCTTTTCTTTTTATATACAGTTTTTATTTATTCTGAAAGTATCCATGAATCCCCTTTGCAGCTGCTTTTCCTGCACCCATTGCAAGAATTACGGTTGCAGCGCCTGTTACAGCGTCACCACCTGCATATACTGCTTCTTTTGAAGTTGCACCATCATCTTCACAGATAATACAGCCTCTGCGGTTCACATCCAATCCCTTCGTTGTAGAAGAAATCAGAGGATTTGGTGAAGTTCCCAGTGACATAATCACGGTATCTGCTTCTATTTCATATTCAGATCCCGGAATTTCAACAGGGCTTCTTCTTCCCGATTCATCTGGTTCACCTAATTCCATCTTAATGATACGTATGCCCTTTACGCAACCTTCTTCATCCACAAGAATTTCTGTTGGATTCTGCAGAAGATCAAAGATAACACCCTCTTCTTTTGCATGATGTACTTCTTCCACACGTGCTGGCAATTCCGCCTCGCTACGACGATATACGATATGTACTTCTGCACCCAGACGAAGTGCTGTTCTTGCAGCATCCATAGCTACGTTTCCACCACCAACTACAACAACCTTTTTGCCACGTGCAATTGGTGTATCATAGCCTTCCTTGAAAGCTTTCATAAGGTTATTTCTTGTAAGGAATTCATTTGCAGAGAACACACCCTTTGCCTGCTCTCCAGGAATACCCATAAATCTTGGAAGACCTGCTCCAGAGCCAATAAATACTGCCTCAAACCCTTCTTTTTCCATCAGTTCATCAATGGTAACAGAACGACCGATGATAACATTTGTCTCAATCTTAACGCCGAGAGATTTTACATTTTCTACTTCCGCAGCAACGACCTTACTCTTTGGAAGACGGAATTCCGGAATACCATAAACGAGTACACCACCCGCTTCATGCAATGCTTCAAAAATAGTAACATCATAACCGAGCTTTGCTAAATCTCCGGCACAAGTAAGTCCTGCAGGACCGGAACCAATGACAGCTACCTTATGACCATTCTTTTCTGTTGTTCCCTGTGGCTTAATATTATTTTCTCTCGCCCAATCAGCAACAAATCTTTCCAGCTTACCGATGGAAACAGCCTCTCCCTTAATACCACGAATACACTTGCCTTCACACTGACTCTCCTGTGGACACACACGACCGCAAACTGCCGGAAGGGCAGAGGACTCACTAATTACCTCATATGCTTTTTCAATATTGCCTTCTTTTACAGCGGCAATGAAGTCTGGAATCTGAATAGATACAGGACATCCCTTGATACACTGTGCATTTTTACAGTTCAAACAACGAGAAGCCTCTTCCATAGCTTCTTCTTTATTGTATCCCAAACATACTTCTTCAAAGTTTGTAGCACGAACCTTCGGATCCTGCTCACTAACTGGAACTTTTACCATTACATCCATTATTCGTCACCTCCACAATGTCCGCATCCGCCGTGATGTGTATCACCTTCCTGTAAAGCAAGCATCGCGCGACCTTCTTCTGTCTTATACTGCTGCTGTCTGGACATTGCCTGGTCAAAATCTACCAGATGACCATCGAATTCCGGTCCATCTACACAGGCAAATTTTACCTGATCGCCTACTACAAGACGGCATGCTCCACACATTCCTGTTCCGTCTACCATAATTGGATTCATGGATACAATCGTAGGAATCCCCAGTTCCTTTGTAAGCTTACAAACAAATTTCATCATAATCATAGGACCAATTGCTACGCACCAGTCAAACTCCTGACCTTCATCAACAAGTGCCTGTAACTGATTTGTTCCCATACCATGGAAGCCATAACTACCATCATCTGTTGTCACACAAAGTTTTGTGGCAACTTCACGCATTTCGTCAACATAGAACAGCAGATCTTTTGTACGCGAGCCCATAATTACTGTTGTTTCTACGCCATGCTCTTTTAACCATTTTACCTGTGGATATACTGGTGCTGTACCAACACCACCGGCAATAAAAACAATTTTTTTCTTCTTTGTTTCTTCCAGATTTTCTTCTACACAAAGTTCTGACGGCTGACCTAATGGACCAACAAAGTCCATAAAGCTTTCTCCCACTTCCAGATGTGACATTCTTTCTGTAGATGCGCCAACAGTCTGGAATACAATAGTAATTGTACCTGCTTCTCTGTCATAATCACAAATTGTCAGTGGAATTCTCTCTCCCACCTCATCAATCTTTGCAATGATGAACTGTCCTGGCAGACAGTTATCTGCCACTCTTGGCGCCTTCACATCCATCAAGAAAATCTTGTCCGCAAGTTTTTCTTTTTTTACGATTGGATACATAGTTGTCCTCCCATTTTCTTATTTTCTATTTTATATGCTTTTTGCGAGGTAACGATACTTCCAGGCAAACACTGCATAAAAATACGTATTTTATTAGCTGAAATATACGAGTTCATCCTCTGGCTTTTCAGCTGGCTTTAGTTCGATTGGATAAAGAATTGGTCCTCTCCCCTTATATTCTTTGGCAAATTCTACTTTGATTCTTGCCGTAAGATCAATCCAGGAACGATGCTCTGGTGTATTTTCCATACCCGTCTTGCACATCATACCAAGGAATGTAATATCTTCAATACAACAAGTCATTGCAAAACGTCCCGGCACAATAACGCCACGTTTTAATTTGCCATCCTTCGGATTATAAACAAGTCCTAAGAAATGTACTGTCTTGCCGTCATATTTTTTTAGATTTTCCATACAATCCATAAACCAGAGTGCATAATCTGCATCTGAAATTTCAATAACATCTGCATTGATGTCAAATGGCAATTCTTCTTCACGGTCATCAATCGTTCCGTCAGCTCTTTCATAAACAATCTGAGCCGGACGATTGACCGCCTTAATATTGCCACGGAACTTACTCTTTGGCGTGTCATCATCACAGCGATTGATAATAACAACCTCGGCACGGAAAAACTGTTCCATCATCATTGGACGCATATTTGCCATATACATCTCAAATGTTGTGGCATCTACCGTTGCAAGAGACTGCACGATAACCCAGTTGCGAGGTAATTCCATTTCATAGACATCCCCTACGCCCCAGGTACCATTGTATTCAATAAATACTGCATCCGGACGATACTCATCTGCAATTTCCTGCAAATGCTCTGTGTTAAAATCAGCTTCTGATTCAACCATTGCTACAGATGCATTGATTGTTTTTAGCTTTTCTGTATCGTACTCGATATCGCCATCCTCACAGGCAATAATTAAGATACGATCATCATCTTCTGCAAAACCATTTTCAAATAAGGTTTCCTGAATCAATGTGGTTTTTCCACTATCCATAAAACCTGTGAAAAAATATACTGGTATCTCTGCCATAATCTATCCTCTCTCTCTTATTCTCGTTTTAAAATAGCAAGAGATCTCTTGTCTTGCATTATGCAATGCCAAAGAGTTCCTCTAATTGATGTTCATCAATACCTGTTCCAATAACAACAAGACGTCCTGTATAATCCGGCTCTCCTGTACGAAGTTCATATTCGCCATCTACCAGATCAAAGTAAATCCATGTGCCATCAGTAGACTGTACCATTCCTTTTGAACGGATCACTGTTCCATAATCCTCTGTTTCTGCAAAGGCTTTCAGCGCATGCTCAATCGTTGCACGTTCAAAAATGTGTGGTGTTTCTTTGCCCCAGCTTGTAAATACATCATCTGCATGATGATGCTCATGGTCATGCTCGTGACATCCGCAAGTACATCCTTCACCATGCTCGTGATGATGATCGTGGTCATGGTCATGATTGTGATGTTCATGGTCATGCTCATGGTGATGTTCATGGTCGTGGTCATGATCGTGATGGTGCTCATGCTCATGTGCCTCGTGTGCTGCTTCTGCCAGGGTCTTCATTTCAAGATTGTCCTGTCCTTCGATAACCTTTAAAATCTGACTTCCCTGAATTTCATCCCAAGGTGTTGTAATAATCGCAGCTTTTGGATTGAGCTTTTGAATCTGTTTTACACAAAACTCCAGCTGTTCCGGTGTAGCTTTCTGACTTCTGCTCAATACAACCGTTGTCGCATATTCAATCTGGTTATTAAAGAATTCTCCAAAGGCTTTCATCTGCTTCGATGCCTTTAATGCATTTACAACCGTAACAAGTGCGTTTACCTTAACATCATGTGTCTTTTCTAAATCAATCACAGACGCCATAACATCTGATAATTTACCTACACCTGATGGCTCTATCAAAATACGGTCTGGTGAAAATTTATCTAAAACTTCCTGTAAATTCTTTGCAAAATCTCCTACCAATGAGCAGCAGATGCAGCCAGAGTTCATCTCTGAAATCTCAATACCGGAATCTTTTAAAAATCCACCATCGATACCAACTTCACCGAACTCATTCTCTATTAATACAAGTTTCTCACCATTGTAAACTTCATCAATCATTTTCTTGATAAATGTTGTCTTACCTGCTCCTAAAAATCCAGAAATAATGTCAATTTTTGTCATAATTTCATCCTTCTTTCTCTTGACTTTCTGCTTATAAATATAGCAACATATATTATAGCATAAATCCATTTGTGTACAATGGTCGAAATTTTCCTTTTGTAGAAAAAAAATTATGCAAAAACAACAAAAAACATTTTTGAAATGGAGGTTAATTCTATGGATCCAAAGAGAGAACATCACAAAATATTAGCCGATCAGTTGATTAAAAATCTGGCGAAACGTCATATGGAAGGATTTTACTGTGAAACACCAGAAGAGGCATGTAACCTTGCTTCTTCGCTTATGAAACAAGGTTCTTCTGTATCCTGGGGTGGTACGATGACCATGAAAGCAATTGGTTTGGACAAAGTAATTGCCAACCGCTCTGATTTGATTGTCTATGACCGTGCTAACGCAAACTCGCAGGAAGAAATTGATGAAATCTATCGCAAAACTTTTTCTGCAGACAATTTTATCATGAGTACAAATGCCATTTCCCTTGATGGACAGCTCGTAAACATTGATGGCACAGGAAATCGTGTTGCTGCGCTTATCTTCGGGCCAAAGCAGGTCATTGTTATTGCCGGCATGAACAAGGTCTGCCATGACTTAGATAGTGCTATGGTGCGCGCAAGAAATATCGCATCCCCACCAAATGCTCTTCGCTTTGACAAAAAAACACCTTGTACTGCAAATGGAAGCTGCGGAGACTGCCTCTCTGGTGATTGCATCTGTAATCAGATTGTAATCACCAGAAACAGTCGCGACGAAAACAGAATCAAAGTAATCCTTGTAGAAGGTGAATGGGGTTACTAAAATAACCCACAAATGCCTGCCATTCCTGTTCTCACAGAAACGGCAGGCATCTTTTATCTGTATCCTAAATATTCCAAGAGGCCTTCACACCCCGCCACAATATCGCGATATGTTGCTTCAAAGTCTCCCGTATACCATGGATCTGCCACATCATTTGCTTCCTTTAAACACTGATTATTCTTATAATCTGCAAAAGAAAGCATTTTATAAATTTTTTCACCGTTCACTGCATTCCCTGCAATCCGCTTCATATTACGGATATTTGCAGAATCCATTCCAATCAGATAGTCATAATACTCGTAATCCTTTTGTGTCATCTGACGTGCGCGATGGGGCACAACTGGGATTCCCACCTGCGCAAGTTTCGCGCGCGTACCATAATGTGGTGCATTGCCTATCTCTTCTCGGCTGGTAGCCGCCGAATCTATTTCAAATTGTGATACTACGCCAAGCTTGTCTACCATGTCGGTAAAAACACTCTCGGCCATTGTGCTGCGGCAGATGTTGCCGTGGCAAACAAAGAGTACGCGTATACTCATAAAAACTCCTTTCTAAAAGCGCTGTCCTGCTGCCATTTACAGCGATTTGCGCGGTGTTAATTCTTCTTTATGTATCGGTTATTTCTGTACATAAAATGCAAAACTTAGCAAAATATTGCAAGATGTGTACAGCAATCGTAGTAGAAACGTAGTAAAAAGCGGGTGGGGTTACTACTCAATTTTGACAAAAATCTCATATCCTTTTTCCAGTTCAATATCGGTCACTATTCCAACCTCACCATTGTCTACTTGATCTACATCCTTATCATTAAGCTGTATACTTACAATAGAAGTACAAATCCATTTTCCATCTTTTTTTGCATATATCATTTTTCCAACTTCCAATTTAACATTGTTAAGTGTCAATATACCTGCTTTAGGTTTCTTAAAATATTCCTCATAAATCCCCACTCTAATTAAATTCTTTGGAAGTAACGAAATAAGCCCCCATTTATCTAGTGATTCTCTTGTTTCTTTTTTCGTAAATATACCATTTTCTATCAACTTATATTGATTGTAAAGCTGCCATGTAGTAAGAAGACCTCTTTCATCATTTTTAGCATAATCTATTTGATTATCACTAAATGGAGGATTTTGTCTTAATGAAGGCCTTATATACCTTTGATGATTCACAATATAAATTGGCAATATTTCTTTGTCACGATGCTCTTTTTCTCTTCTTCGTCTATGTTTTGCTACCTGTGAACATTCTGCATCTGTAGATGTTCCCCCAATACCTTTAACTTCAATAATAAATAATTTATCATCTTCCAAAATCTGTATATCTTCTCTTAAAATATCTTCATTTCCATCAATTGCTTCTACATTTGCAAAACCAAGCCACTTGAAGTATGTACATACAGCTTGAACTAACTTATCCCCTGTTTCTATCAACAAATCATTCAAAAATTTATACTTCTGGTCAATAGCATTTCTTCTCTCATTCAATGACTTAATTTTCGAATTATATTGTTCTTGAATTAAAGTCCGTTCTTTCTCAAGTTCAAGTATTTCTTTAGGTAAAAAATCTTGTTCTTTTATCCATTCAAACTCTTTTGATTCAGGGAAAAAATCTGGCAATATTTCTGGCAATACAGATGTTACTAACCTTTCAATCAATTCATCCTTCTTTTCACAAAACGGAAGCAACAGTTCATAGCCTGAATTTTCTGAATATCCTATATACGAAACCACCTCTCCATCTTGATTTTTTAACAATGGTAAGAAATTAGGATCTGCAATTGATTTTTGAGAAGTTCTATCCCATTTTGTTGGTAACTCAAAAATTACATTATATCCTTTAACATATTTTGCTATTAAATTTGCAAGATTGCTATTGTCTGATATTATTTTCTTTCCGAATTTTGATGTTGCACTAGCTTGAATAGTTTCATATATGTTATGTACTTCTTCACTCGAATAGCTATATTGATTTTGTTTTAGCACTTCTATAATATTATATTTTTCCGAATAACTACTTCCCGCAAAAATAATTTTCAGTACTTTTGTTTTTAACTTGTCTTTCATAATCCTCAAAACAAGAGGACTAGGTCTAAATTCTTTCTGAGGAAAACTCAACTCAAATAAATATGGTATACCATCCGGTTCATCATCCTCTAAACAGTGTCTGGTATCATTCTCATTTTGTAAATCAATTATGACCACACTATATTCATGCAAATTACTTATCATACTATATTCTAGGTCAACATATCTCTTATTCACATATTCTTCGTACTCAACAGTTTTAGCCACTCCCAGATCACCAGTTGCAACAATATAATCCTGACTCAACCTTTCTGTTATTTCTCTGTTATTAACTATATATATTTGTGGTTCTTCATACTTTTCCATTTATCTTTCATCTCCAATCATAAGAAAGTATTATTCACATTCGTTTGTCTCTTTATGTTTTAATCTAAGCAAATACAACATTGCATAAGCACGATTATACAAGTATTCGATAAACAGTGAATCATTTAACGCCTCTCTCTTTTCTTTTGCCGCATTCAAATAATCATTGTGTCTTACATCAAAATACTCATTAGACAATTTCATTAATTCTTCCAACTCTTTTTTTACAACAGCATAAACTTTGCCATCCATACTATCACTCACACTCAAAGCCAATGTTTTATACTGCTCATTTCTACTGTCTCCTTGAGTAGATATAAGATATTGCAGAGCATCAATAATAAAGTCCAACGCACTTTTCTTTTCCATCAAATCTTTGCTATTAATCATATCTTCCGAAAACTGTATTTTACGCTCAAACATCCTATAATTAATAATTTTATCAATAGGAAATGTTGTTTTATATCCTTGCTTTATTACAATCCCACTTTGTAATCTATATGGTAATTTAAATATTTTAAATCTATCATTTACTTCTATAGTGAATTTGTAATGACATTCTCCGGAGTTAATAATCCAATACTTATATGCAATCTCTATAAATGCCTTTATATCATTAAAATCACCTGTATTATTTTTCAACGAATCTGGATAAACTGTACCTCTATACAAGGTAAATTCATGGTCATAATCCAAATCTAAAAGCCATATTCCTCCATCCCAATTATCCCATCGCAAATATTTACCATCCAACAGTTCCAAACCAGGTAATTCTGTTTCAAACCAATGAATAAACGAATTCCAAAATCTTTTCTCATTTACATTTTCTTCGATGCTTTTACCTTTATATTCGATTCCGCTGTCAGCCAAATACTTTATCAGTATTGCTCTCGTAGTGTTTGCATCTCTTATTTCTGTTCCAGTCCTTATCAATAAACTTCCTTGTAAATTTGGTATATCATTTTCAAAAACATTTACTATTTCAATTAACAAATTAACGATTTCTTCATCTGATTCTATTGCCGAATTATAATTATCAATTGCCATATCAATTTTCTTTATATATTCATTAATCAATTTTTCTTTAACCGAATTAATTTTATTTGACATTCGTTCACCTCTACACAATATAACATTCAAATTATCTTCTTAATCCTATGTGCTATTTATTATATCGCCATTTTCTTCTCTTTTCCATAACAAAAACGCCCCAGCCTATCGCCAGAGCGCGTCCAAACAAACCTATCCCTATATAGCTTTAAACATTTTCTGTGACACCGTTTTTTCTCCTTGCGTCCGTTCCAGTTCTTTTCTGGCATTCTGCAAGTCCTCCAGCCGCTTCAATTCATCCTCTGCATCCTCAATGTCTAAATGCGTATAGGTGTTAAGCGTAACTCCTATATCGCTATGCCCCATCAGGTACTGCCGTGTCTTTGGATTCATGCCGGATTTCGCCATATTGCTACAATACATGTGCCGGCAAACATGCGGCGTGATATTCGGCATCTGCACCCGATAGATATCGTTGTACCGCTTCACCCTGTTGTTAAAGCGATGTTCCCAATGCATTGCCAATAACGGCAGTCCTTTGTCATCCAAAAACAGGAACCCGGTATATCCATCCACCACTTTTTCTACCTTTGGTTTCTCCCGGTCTTCGATGATGGCTTGAAAATATTTTGCAACATCCTCTGTTACCGGAATTTTTCTTGTTCCAGCGGAAGTTTTTGTTGGCTCAATAACCAACATCATATCGGATAATCTCTGAAGCTGGTGCTCGATATTTACAATTCGATTTTCTAAATCAACATCTTTAATTGTAAGGCCGCAAAATTCTGAAATACGCATACCTGTATAAAAAAGCATATACACAGCTTCATAATACTTACAGTACGCATCCTGCTTCGTTCCAAGTAATTTAGGTACAGCACAATACGATGTGATATCGCTCATGGAAACACCAAATGGTCATCCGGTTGCTGTTATGAGAAGTAACGCACCATCAGAATATAGCTGGTGTGTCTTATGTGGATTTTCCACTGTATTTTTTGCAAGTAGAACAGATGTAGAAAATTATTGTTGCAAACATCAATTCACCTATTTTAGAGGAGGTAGAAAACATGAGTAAGTTTATTTTCCCACTACAAACGTCAACAACTGACGGAAAGTATCACAATTATTTTGGAGAATTCAGTCAGGATTATCTCATGAAAGATGGTAGCTACGAATTTGGTATTTCAGAGTCCCTCTGC
>OLGI01001621.1_pt1 | contig 19091 bp, 14 predicted proteins | sample 1605221 | NCBI WGS metagenome assembly OLGI01 (sample SAMEA3888915, study PRJEB22519) | human gut metagenome | biome: human gut; feature: human-associated habitat; material: faeces | place: Denmark | collected 2010 | reverse complement strand
CCGCATAGACCGGGGAGCACCGTGCATGCAGTCCATTTTATCACTCTTATTGATTCGTTTACAAGTTGTGTGCGCCAGAACGTAATAAGCAACTTAAAAACTTGAGCTCTTCCGCTCGATCAATAAGGCAACAAAGTTGCCAACCCGCACCCGCGGTGCGGTCCCCGGCTCTTCGACGGGTTTTCGGCATTTGACCCGGCCGTCCGTGTAGCCTCGATCCCTCGTCGGAGGAATGGTCAAGACGTGCATATGCACAGGCGTTCTGAAAAAGAACAGGGCAACTTTAACACACTGAAAAAAAGATGTCAAGATTTTTTATAGCCTTCGGTGCGCTCCGAAATCGGTTGTTTCCGGATTATTTCAAAAATACTGCGCGTGTGATGCAGCATCCGGTCAAAATTCATGATTTTTCCGCATGGCCGTGCATAGCTTTCCGCATCCGAAGGCCCCTTGCATAAAGGTCACAAAAACGCTGAAATTTTATTTGGTAATTTGGTAACGAATTACCACGCTAAAGCGTTGACAAATGAAAACGTCCCTGTTATGATAAATGCCATCAAAAGGGCGGCACCAACGTCCCGAAACCAACAGAAACGAGGGCAAGGATATGAAAAAGGCAATGGCAATTTTGTTGGCGGCTGTTCTGGCACTGGCCTGCACCGCCTGCGGCGGCAGCAGGAACGGGGAGACCAAGGACCGTCTGGCGCAGATCAAGGAAAAGGGCTACATCGAGCTGTGTACCGAGCCCTATTTCGCCCCCTATGAATATGTAGACCCTAACAAGAGCGGGGAGGACCAGTATCAGGGCATGGACATTGAGGTGGCCAGGTACATCGCCGACAAGATCGGCGTGGACCTGAAGATCACCGCTCTGGATTTCACCGCCGTGCTGGCCGGTGTGGCGGACGGCAAATATGATTTCGCCATCTCCGCCATCGCCTATGCCCCTTCCCGAGCGGAGGCCATGCGGCTTAGCGATGTGTACTACTCCTCCAATACCGGCTATGGCTTCATCGTCCGGACGGAGGACGTTGACAAATATAACGACCTGGATTCCTTGAAGGATGCCGTGGTCATCACCCAGAGCGGCTCCGTTCAGGAGGCCCTGTATAACCAGTATATCAACGGCGCCTGCAAGGAATTCAAGCTGGTGGCCAACATGACTGACGGCTACCTGGCCGTGGCCGAGGGCAAGGCCGATGTGTGTATCTGCTCCACTGCCTCCGCCCAGCTGTACGCCGATGCCAACGGCGGCATGTCCATCCCAGACTACCGCTTTGAGGTGGACCCCAACATGAACGGCACCTGCGTGGCCATGCCCACGGACGGTACGGAGTCCTTGGCAGAGCTGGTGAACCAGTGCATCGCCGAGCTGAAGGAAAACGGCCAGACGGACATCTGGTACAGCGAATATGAAGAGCAGGCCGCAGCTCTGGGCATCGAATAAGCGGCAAAATCGGTTTTAGGAGCGAACTCCCATGGAAAAGGTCATCAAGGTTTGGTTGAAATATTATCCGGTGTACCTCTCAGGTTTGTGGGGCACCCTCTGGATCTCGGCAGTCACCGTGTTTCTGGGGGCCCTGCTGGGCATGGTGGTGGCCCTCATGCGGATGAGCCGCCTGAAAATCCTCCGGACCGTCTTCAACGTATATGTGGAGATCCTCCGGGGAACACCCATCCTGCTTCAGCTGTATTTCTTCTGGATCGGCCTGCCCAAGCTGGTGCCCTTTGAACTGACGGATACCCAGTGCATCGTGGCGGCTCTGGTGGTAAACGCCTCCGCCTTCATCTCCGAGATCATCCGGGCCGGTATCGGTGCGGTGGACAAGGGGCAGTGGGAGGCCGCCCGGAGCATCGGCCTTTCCGAGGCCCACGTGATGACCCGCATCATCCTGCCCCAGGCGGTAAAGAACATTCTCCCGGCCCTGTGCAACGAATTTATCTCCACCGTGAAGGGCACCTCTCTGGCTTCTGTGTTCTTTGTGGGGGAACTGATGACCAGCTTCAAGACCGTCCAGAGCGCCACCTTTCTGGCGCTCCAGTCCCTGACCATCGTGGGCATCATTTATTTCCTGCTGAACTTTATTCTCTCCCGGCTTCTGCGGGTCATTGAAAGGAGGCTGACCGTCAGTGACTGACGTGATTCTGGAAACCCGGAACCTGAAAAAGAGCTTCGGCAAGCTGGAGGTGCTGAAGGGCATCTCCACGGGAATCCGCCGGGGCGAGGTGGTGTCCATCATCGGCCCCTCCGGCAGCGGCAAGTCCACCTTTCTCCGCTGCCTGAACCTGCTGGAAACACCGGACGGCGGTCAGGTCCTCTTCAAGGGACAGGACATCACCGACAAAAAACTGAACATCTCCCAATACCGCCAGAGCATCGGCATGGTGTTCCAGCATTTCAATGTGTTCCCCAACCTGACGGTGCTGGAAAATGTGACACTGGCCCCGGTTCTGGAAAAGAAGGTCCCCAAGGATCAGGCGAAAGAGGAGGCCATGGCCCTGCTGCGCCGGGTGGGTCTGGGGGACAAGGCCGATGAGTATCCCCGGAAGCTCTCCGGCGGCCAGAAGCAGCGGCTGGCCATCGTCCGGGCCATGGCCATGAAGCCGGAGGTCATGCTTTTTGACGAGCCAACCTCCGCTCTGGACCCGGAAATGGTCAAGGAGGTCCTGAACGTCATCCGGGAGCTGACCCGCAGCGGCATGACCATTCTCATCGTCACCCACGAGATGGGCTTTGCCCGGGAGATATCCGACCGGGTGCTCTTCATCTGTGACGGCGTTATCAAGGAGGAGGGCACTCCGGAGCAGATCTTCACCTGCCCCCACGAGCCCAGCACCATTAAATTCCTGAGCATGGTACTTTGACACTCCCCATGACTTATTCGGTAAAGGAGACTGATATCATGATCCAGACCATTAAAGATCTGGTTTCCGCCAAGGCGGATACCACCGTAGCCCTGGCCAGGGAGATCTGGGGCTACGCCGAGCTTTCCTACGAGGAAACCAAGTCCGCCGCCGCCCTCATCGCCGCCCTGAAGCAAGAGGGCTTCACCATTGAGGAGGGCATCGCGGATATTCCCACCGCCTTTACCGCCACCTATCAATGCGGCAGCGGCAAGCCGGTGGTGGGCTTTCTGGCGGAGTACGACGCCCTGTCCGGCCTGAGCCAGAAGGCGGGCCGCCCGGTTCAGGAGCCCGTCCGGGAGGGGGGCGCCGGTCACGGCTGCGGCCACAATCTGCTGGGTGCGGGGTGCTATGCCGCCGCCGTGGCCCTGAAGGACTACCTGATCAAGGAGAAGAAAGACGGCACCGTGATCTTCTTCGGCTGTCCCGCCGAGGAGGGCGCCGGTTCCAAGCAGTTCATTGCCCGGGCCGGGTACTTTGACAATGTGGATTTTGCCTACACCTGGCACCCGGAGACCGTCAACGAAGTGGGCTCCCGGGGCAGCGTGGCTATCATGGGTGCCAACTTCACCTTTGACGGCGTCGCCGCCCACGCCGGCGGAGAGCCCCATCTGGGCCGCAGCGCTCTGGACGCCGTGGAGCTGATGAACGTGGGCTGCAACTACCTGCGGGAGCACATGATCGATGCCGCCCGCATCCACTATGCCTATTCCGATCCCGGCGGCACCGCCCCCAACGTGGTCCAGAGCCACGCCGTCATCAAGTACGAGGTCCGGGCACCCAAGGTCAGCCAGGTCCAGGAGCTGTTCACCCGGGTGGTGGACGTGGCTAAAGGCGCGGCCCTGATGACCGGCACCAAGATGAAGTATGAGATCACCATGGCCTTCTCCGACTACGTCCCCAACCGCACGTTGGGGGCCGTGGTGGACCAGTGCATGCGGGAGCTGGGTGCCCCGGAGTGGACTGAGCCGGACTACCGGCTGGCGGCGGAGTTCCTCCGCACCTATCCCCGCACCACCATGGTGGGCATCCGGGAAAAGCTGGGCTACTACTTTGGACCGGAGGAGCTGGACGCCGCTCTGGAAAAGCCCCTGGATCGGATCATCCATCCCTTCAACCCCAAGGAGACCGCCTACAGTTCCGGCTCCACCGACGTGGGCGACGTGGGCTACGCCACCCCCACCGTTATGTTCCATGTGGCAACTGCCTGCCTTGGCAACGTGGGCCACTCCTGGCAGAATACCGCCTTCGCCTGCTCCGACATCGGAATGAAAGGCATGCTGCGGGCGGCGGAGATCATGACCCTGGCCGCCATCTGCACCATGGACCAGCCGGCGGTCATTGCCAAAGCCCGAGAGGAACTGAAGCAGAAAAACGGCGGCAGCTACCACTGCCCCCTGCCGGATTACGTGACGCCTCCCATCGGCCGCTATTGAGCTTCACAGCCTTCAGCCGCCCGTGCCGGTCTGGCAAAGAACCGCTGCTTTCAAATACATCCGGCCCACCCGCCGCTTGGAACGCATCTGACTACAAAAGCAAAAGGCCCGCTCTTTCGAGCAGGCCTTTTCATTTTTATAGCTCCAGCAGAAACCGGGCGGCGCTTTCCATGGCTGCCGCAGCTTTTTTGATGGGGAACATCTGAAATACGTGCCACATTCCCTCGCTGACCTCCAGCCGGCAGGGCACATGGGCCGCCCGCAGAGCGGCAGCCAGGGAAGCGGAGTCGGAATAGAGGATCTCGTGGTCCCCCACCTGGATCAGCGTGGGCGGGAAATTTCCCAGATCCCCCAGCAGGGGCGACAGGTCCGGGTCATGGAAATCCCGGTTCCCGGCGTAGGCCTTCCGGACGGCCTCGATATACTCCGGCGTCAGCATAGGGTCGATCTCCGCCCGCTCCCGGTAGGATGCCCCGGACATGGTCATATCCGTCCAGGGGGACATCAGCAGCAGGGCCCGGGGCATCCGCCGTCCGGCGGCCTTCAGGCGGCGGCACAGCACCAGGGCCAGGTTGCCCCCGGCGGAATCTCCCGCCACCATTACGTTTTCCGCCCCGTATCCCTGATACATCAGATAGTCCCAGGCCCGCATGGCATCCTCCACTGCCGCCGGGTAGGGATGCTCCGGCGCCAGCCGGTACTCAAAGCTCAGCACATCGTAGCCGGTGACGTGGGCCAGCTTGGAGGACAGCACCCGGGAATAACCCAGGTTGCCGCTGGTATAGCCGCCGCCGTGGCAGTAGAGGATCACCCGGCGGTCCCCATGGGGCGCTTTCAGCCGGGTCCAGGCAGCAGGCATGGTCCCGATGGAAAGCTCTTCATACTCCATCCCCGCCATAGGGGCGGTCAGGCGGCCCAGAATTTCCTGGTTCCGGCGCTGATGCTCCAGCTCCTCCGGGGTCATGGCCTCCGGGGAACCGGCGCTGTGCAGGGCTTTCAGCGCCCGCATCAGCGGGTCCATCCGGGGTTTTTCGGCATCCGTTTTCCGGTTTCTGCCTAATTGCAGCTTTTCCATAGGTCCTCCGCTCTTTCGTGTTAATTGCAGAATACCATAAATCACGGAAAATGGGAAGTGGAAAATGGGCCAACTCTTGCCGCGCCTTTCCCCATGTGCTACAATGATTTGTAACTATTTTCGGGGAGGTGACGCAGATGGCAAAACCGGACAGTCAGTGGTACCGGCTGGACAATGCCGGCATTCTCTATTCCGCCCTGCAAAGGGAGGAATATTCCGCCATCTACCGCTTCTCCGCCCTGATGACAGAGCCGGTGCGGCCCGCCGCCCTGCAAAACGCCATTGACCGGGTGCTGCCCCGGTTCCCCAGCTTTGCCGTCCGCATCCGCCGGGGTTTATTCTGGTACTATCTGGAGCCAAACACCGCCCCGGGCCCCTTTTTGAAGGCCGACGTGGCCAATCCCTGCCAGCCGGTGCGCTTCCGGGAGGACAACGGCTGGCTGGTGCGGTTTTACTACTACCGGAATCGCATCTCCCTGGAGGTGTTCCATGCCCTGTCCGACGGGGCCGGGGCCTTAACCTTTTTCAGAACGCTGCTGGCGGAGTATCTGCGGCAGACAGGCATAAGCGTTCCGGCCGGAAACGGCGTGCTGGACCTGGAGGAACCGCCCCGGAAGGAGGAGCTGGAGGACGCTTACGCCCGCTATGCCGGGCGGCACGCCCTGGGCCTGCGGCGGATGCCCAAGGCCTACGCCAACACCGGCACCCCGGAGCCTTTTTACACCTTCCATGTCACCATGGGCTTCGTGCCTCTGGGGAAGCTCCGGGAGGCTGCCCGGAGTTATGACGCCTCCATCACAGAGTACCTTTCCGCCGCGCTGATCCACGTGCTGCTGGAAAAGCAGCGCCGGGAGCATCCCCACAAGGAACGCCCGGTGGCCCTGGCGGTGCCCATCAATCTGCGGAGCTGGTTCCCCTCGGAAACGGTGCGGAACTTCATTACCACCGTCCGTCCCAGCATCGACCCTGCCTTGGGGGATTACACTTTTCCGGAAATCGTCTCCCAGGTGCGGCATTATATGAAACTCCATATTCACCGCCAGGAATTACAGGCCGCCTTTACCGGCAATGTCCGCTTTACGAAAAATTTCTTTCTCCGGGCGGTGCCGGTGTTTCTGAAAAATCCGGTGATGGCCCTGAACTATTACCTTTTCGGCGTGCGGCCTTACTCCTGCACCTATACCAATCCCGGCGCCTTCACCGTGCCGCCGGAGATGGCCCCCCACATTCAGGGCATGGAGGTGGTGCTGGGCCAGGCCACGGTGCCACGGTGCCACTGCGCCTCCATCAGCTATGGGGACACCATGGAGATCACCTTTGCCGGGACCCAGGCTGAATCAGACACGGAGCGGGACTTTTTCCGCTTCCTGGTTCGGGCAGGCATCCCGGTGCGAATTGAAAGCAACCGTTAAGAGGAGCATGTTATGTCTTACTGTGTTAACTGCGGCGTGGAGCTGGACCCCAGCGCTAAGACCTGTCCCCTGTGCGGGACGCCTGCCTGGCATCCGGAACTGGATGCGCCGCCCTACTTTCCCGCCAACTCCGCCGCCGTACAGCCCGCCTCCAGGCGAGAGGCCGCCATCCTGCTGACGGCTATGCTGGTGTCCGTGTCCCTGTGCTGCGGGCTTTTGAACCTGTTCCTGCCCACGGACCGTCCCTGGTCCCTGTACGTCATCGGGGCGGCGGTGATGCTGTGGGTCTGGTTCACCCTGCCTATGGTGCTGCGGCGGCTGCCGGTCTTTTTCCGGCTCACCGCCGACGTGGCGGCCATTGGCATCTATGTCTGGCTCATCTCCATCGACCTGGGCGGCAGCCGCTGGTTCCGGGGGCTGGCTCTGCCCATGATCGGCTGGGCTGGGGTGCTGGTCTTTCTTTTGAGCTTTCTGCTCCGGGGCGGGCGGCGCTCCACACTCTCCGCTATTGCCCTGATCATCGGGGCGGCTGGGCTTCTGGCGATGGGCATTGAATTCTGCATCGACCGGTATTTCCGTGGTGTGTGGCAGCCAGGGTGGTCCCTGATCGTGCTGGCGGTCTGCGTGGGACTCATCATCCCCCTGCGGATCGTCCGGCGGGTGCCCTCTCTCCGGGAGGAGGCCCGCCGCCGCTTCAACCTGTGACGCATAACGCTTTAAGGAGGCAAATATGAATATCTCTCAGATCATGGAAAAAATGATCGCATTCTCCAACGGGAACCTGCATGACATGAACCATTTCATGTGCGTGTGGACCTACGCCAAAACCATCGGCGAGCTGGAGGGCCTGGACCGGAAGACCCAGGAAACACTGGAGATCGCCGCCATCACCCATGACATCGCCTGCCCCCTGTGCCGGGAAAAATACGGCAACACCAACGGCAAGCGGCAGGAGGAAGAGGGCGGCCCCCTGGTACGGAGCTTTCTGGCGGACGCGGGCCTGCCCGGGGATCAGGTGGAGAGGGTAGCCTATCTGGTGGGCCATCACCATACCTACACGGATATTGACGGCATCGATTATCAAATTTTGATCGAGGCGGACTACATCGTAAACGCCTCCGAAAGCGGCTACAGCCCGGAAAACAGGAAGAACTTCCTGGAAGAGCACATGAAGACTGAAAGCGGCAAGCGGCTCCTCCGCTCCACTTTCTGTATGGAAACATGAAAAGACCGGTCCCATCACAATGGAACCGGATCTGAGACTGTCGATAAAGTGGTAAATTCTCCGCGACGGTAAGGTAGGGCAGCCGTTAGCGGCTCCGCCGCTTTACGGATGCCGCATACCCCTTGCGGGTGAAGGGTGTGCGCGGGACTACGCCCGCAGGCGTGTTTCGGAGCGCAACCGCCGCAAGGCGGCTCTTAGCGCGGAGATAACCCAAGAAGGGATACACCGTCGGCTCAAGCCAATCAGCGGATACTGCACATCCGCTGATTGGGAGCCTTCCTCGAAACAGGCTCACTTGATCCGCCACCGGCGGTGCTTCGCCTGTTTCCCTACGCCATTGAAATTCTAAGTTTTCAGAACTCTTAGAAAGTTCTGAAACTTGCTCAGCGGGGCAAAAAGACTTTTTTGACACGCTGAATCGCCGGTTCATTGAACCGGCGATTTTACTATAATCCGACACTTTTCGGTATGCGTGGCGCTTTTTTCGGGACTTGATGCTCGTCCGGCGTTTCTGAGGCTGCCTTATCGTGAAACCGCCAGCCTTACAGGCTGTTGACGGCAGCTTCCAGTTGACGCATGGCCTGTTCCAGAACGCTGCGGGGACAGGCGGCGTTGAGCCGCATATACCCGTTCAGGCTCCGGCCGAAGGCGCAGCCGTCATTGAGGCCCAGCTTTGCCTTCTGGATCATGAAGTCATGAAGCGCTTCGTTGCTCAGGCCCAGATCCCGGCAGTCCAGCCACATGAGGTAGGTGGCATCGGGGGCGTAGGTCCTGATCTTGGGGATGTGCTTTTCGCAGTAGTCCACCACAAAGTCGAAGTTGGCGGAAATGTAGGGCAAGAGCTGCTCCAGCCATTCCTCGCCTTCATTGAAGGCAACCTCCATGGCGGTGACGGAGAAGGCGTTGTTTCGGTGGATATCCATGTCGGTCCAGAATTTGTCGAACATGGCCTTCATGTGGGCGTTGGGGAACACCGCAGTGCTGGCCTGAAGGCCTGCCAGATTGAAGGTCTTGGTGGCGGAAATGCCGGTGACCACATTGGCGGCGATCTCAGGGGAGAGGGAGGCGGTGGGGATGTGGCGCTTGCCGTGGAAGATGAGGTCGGAATGGATCTCGTCGCTGACCACCAGAACATGGTGCTTCAGACACAGCTCCATCATCCGGCGCAGCTCCTCCTCCGTCCAGACGATGCCCAGAGGATTGTGGGGGTTGCACAGCAGAAAAATGTCCGCGCTCCGGAGCTTTTCCTCGAAGTCGGCCCAGTCCACCGTCCAGGTTCCGTCCTGCTCTACCAGCTGATTTTCAATGACGTGCCGTCCGGCCAGCTCGGTCATGTCATAGAACTCGCCGTACACGGGGGTCTGGATCAGAACATTGCCGTTCTGGGGGGTATAGAGCCGGATCATGACACTGAGGGTCTGGACCACGCCGGGACTGAAGCTCATGAGGGCCGTGTCGGTGTCCCAGCCGTTGCGGCGCTTCTGCCAGTTCTTCACGGCCTCGAAATAGCTGGCGGGCCGGGCGGTGTAGCCCCAGATGCCCTCCTCGGCCCGGGCCTTCAGCGCGTCAATGACGGGCTGGGCGGTCCGGAAGTCCATATCCGCGATCCACAGGGGGATCACATCGTCGGTGCCGAACTTCTTGACCCGTTCGTCATACTTGGCGGAGAGGTTTTTGGAGCGGTCTACCACTTGGTCGAAATCATATTGCATGACTCCCACATCCTTTCTTTGCGTGTTCAGTGGCACGTCTGTATGCTTTGACTGATTACTAAGCAAGAACTGTGCCAAACCGCCGGGGCGGCGTGACCGCGAGAGGAAACCCATTGGAAACCGGAAAAGCGTATGAAATATCCGGGAGGGATTTTGGCAAATCGCCAAAATCCCTCCCGGACACTGCGGCTGCCCCGGAAAACAGGGCCGCGCACGATCGGCTTTTATTGGCTGAATTGGTATAAATGGTTATAGCTTTTTATCTTTGACCGATTTCCCACAGCTCCCGGCCCTTGGGTGTCAGCTGGCTGCCGCCCCGGCCCCGGCTGACGCGGGCCAGTCCCTGCTCCGCCATTTCGGTGAGGATGGTCCGGACCTCCTGCTGGGAGAGGGGAACATGGGACTCCCGGGCCTTTTGCAGCAGCTTATCCCGGCCCATGGGCGTCCCTGCCTCGGAGGCCGCATACAGCTGGGCGAGCACGAACCGGAAGGAATCCGACATAGAGGGGGCCGGCGCATCCTGCTGCGCCGCTGGGGCGGACGCCGGACGGGAGAGGGTGTCCCCGGAGAGCAGCAGGGTGGGGGGGAGGTCCTCCATGGTGATGTCCCGGTGGTCGGTATAGATGAAGTATTCCACCACGTTCCGCAGCTCCCGGATATTGCCGGGCCATGTGTGACGGCGGAAAAAGTCCTGCACCGGCTCCGTCAGGCGGAAGTCGCCGTTCAGCTCCCGGCGGAACTGATCCATCAGCAGAAACATATCGTCCCCCCGCTCCGTCAGGGGCGGGATGACCGCCGGCAGGGTGTTCAACCGATAATAGAGGTCCCGGCGGAAGGTGCCCTCCCGCACCTTCCGTTCCAGCGCCTCGTTGGTGGCGGCCACGATGCGGACGTCCACATGGATGATGCGGTTGCCGCCGACCCGCATGACCTCCCGCTCCTGCAAGGTCCGCAGCAGCTTGATCTGAAGAGCGGGGCTCATGCCCTCCACCTCGTCCAGAAACAGTGTGCCCCTGTGGGCCAGCTCAAAGAGGCCGGGGCGGCCGCCCTTTTTGGCTCCGGTGAAGGCCCCCTCCTCGTAGCCGAACAGCTCGCTTTCCAGCAGATTCTCCGGAAAAGCCGCCACGTTGATGGCCAGAAACGGCCCGGCCGCCCGGCGGGAGGCCCGGTGAACGGCGTGGGCGAACAGCTCCTTGCCGGTGCCGGTCTCGCCGATCAGAAGAATGGGACTTTCACTGTTGGCCATCCGGGTCAGGGTCTCCTTGGTCCTGCGGATGGCCGCCGACTGTCCGATCACATCGTCAAAGCTGTATTTGGCGTAATAGCCCTTGTGGAGCAGTTGGCCCCGCAGTTCGTTCTGCCGGACCTCCACGTCGTTGAACCGCTGGAGCAGGGCGAAGGCGCCGATACAGGCGTTCTGCCGGATGACCGGTACCACCTCCACGCTGAGGTTGACGCTGTTGACCTTGATGACCTTGGCGGGCAGCGTTTGCCGGGCGCGGAGACACGCGGCGAAGGGAATGTAGGGAAAGACCTCCTCGCACCGCTTTCCCTGGATCAGCGCCGCGCTGACGCAGGTCATATCCTCCGCCTGACGGCTGCAGGCGAAGATCTCACCCTTTTCGTTGATGCCGATGACGCCGTCCTCCAGACTCTCCAATAAAATATGGAATAGGCTTTCCAGACGGACGGACCGGGCAAACATCTGGTCAAAGCTGTAATTGCTGGTGGCGACGCTGCGGGCGTACTCCTGAAAAGCAGGCCCCTCCAGCAGGGATTCCAGTCCCAGCCGCAGGGCGATCTCGATCATCATGCCGGAGGTGCAGACCCGCTGGCCGATATCAATGACCGTTTCCATCTTCGGCGGGACGTAGCGCATCTCATCCGGGGTCACGGCGATATGGACGTCCTCCTCCAGCGACGCGCCGGGGTAGAAGGGGATCCAGTGGATGTGGGTGATGCCGAACTGCTCCAGCTGGGCAATGGCCTCCCGGGCCATGGTCTCGGTCATGTTGACAAACAGCACCTTGCTGCCTGCGGGCAGTTCCTTCAGCTTTCGCAGCTCGCTCCACCGGAAGGACACCTCGATCGCCATGGTCTGGCTGTCCAGCGGGATGTGCTTGGCCAGCTCCTCCGGGGAACCATAGGCATCCGTGGAGGCTACAAACAGATCCGCCCGTTCCAGAACGCCTGCGGCGCTGCCGTCCAGCATGGAAAAGACGGAAATATCCGCCACATCGGAAAACAGCCCGGCGATGTCCTCACCGTAGGACTTGCCTGCCCGGGGATCTAAGGCGATGACGGAGATCTTCTTTTTGGTCACCACAAAATCACTTCCTTTGACCAGTTCCTTCAACCATTTAATCATGGGCCGGGCGGTTTTACAAGAGAAATCGCAGAATTTGTCAAAAAAGAAGTTGGCACGGAATCTGCTTTCTATTGTGACGATCTGATATATGGCATCTGAAAAACAAGAAGGAGGAGCGTTCCCATGATCACCAAAGAAGAACTGCTGACACTGCTGCGCCAGGAGGTAGTCCCGGCCCTTGGCTGCACGGAGCCGGTGTGCGTGGCTTTGGCCGCCGCAGACGCCCATCATGCCGTGGGGGGCAACATCGTCTCCGTGAAGGTGGAGGTAAACCCCGGCATCTACAAAAACGGCATGAGCGTGGGAATTCCCGGTTTCCCCCGGGTGGGCCTGAACTATGCCGCCGCGCTGGGCGCCCGCCTGAGCAACCCGGAGAAGGGATTGCAGCTGCTGGCGGACATTGATGAGACCGTCACCGCTGACGCCATCGCTCTGGCGGAGGCGCGCCGTGTTACCGTTGCGATCAAGCATGACGAGGCGCAGCTCTATGTCCGGGCGGAGGTCACCACGGAGGCCGGTACCGGCATCAGCGAGATCCGGGGCACCCACTCCAATATCATCCTCACCCAGCGGAATGATGAAGTCCTGTTGGAGAAGGCATACAGCGCCGGTACACAGGATGACATCCACGCCCGCCTGATGCCCATGACGGTGGCGGAGATCCGGGCCGTGGTGGATCAGTGCAGCGAGGCGGAGCTGGCCCCCATGCTGGACGGCATGGAGATGAACGAAAAGCTGGCGGACTTCGGTCTGGAGCACCGGCTTGGCATCGGCATCGCCGCCGCGCTGCAAAAGCAGGTCACGGAGGGCGCTATGGGGGATAACCTGTTCAGCCGCACCATGATGCGGGTAGCCAGCAGTGCCGAGGGCCGCATGAGCGGCTGTCCCTACGCCGTTATGAGCAGCGCCGGCAGCGGCAACCACGGCATCACCGCCGTTATCCCCGTGGTGGAGATGGCCCATCATCTGGGGGCCTCCAACGAGATGCTGGAAAAGGCGCTGGCTTTCTCCCACGTGCTGAACGTCTACATCAAGTCCTTTACCGGGAAGCTGTCCGCCACCTGCGGCTGCGGCGTTTCCGCCGCCACGGCTGCCGCGGCCGCTATGGTGTGGCTCATGGGCGGCACGGATGAGCAGATCGGCAAGGCCATCATCAATATGAGCGGCAACCTCACCGGCATGATCTGCGACGGCGGCAAGATCGGCTGCGCGCTGAAGCTGGCTACCGCCACCAACGCCGCCATGATGTGCGCCTATCTGGCGATGAGCGATGTGGTCCTCCAGTCCACGGACGGCATCTGCGGCGCTACCCCCGAGCAGGCCATCCGCAATATGGGCCGGGTCAGCACCCCGGGCATGGTGGAGACCGACCGGACCATTCTGGAGATCATGATGGAAAAAAGTCAGGAGGACTGAACGCCGCCTCTGAAAAGCGGCTCCTGAAGATCGAACCGTGGTGCAGCAGAAACTCCCGGAGCCCTTGTACACACAAGGACTTCGGGAGTTCTTTGCGATATGTGGGGAGGATCGGCAGGGGAGGGGAGGTCACACCAGCAGCACCGTGATGTCATTGACATTGGTGCCGGTAGGGCCGGTGACGATCAGCCCGCCGCAGGCTTTCAGGGCGTGATAGGCATCGTTGTCCGCCAGCGTTTTGTCGATGGAAATGCCCAGAGCGGTCAGAGCGTCCGACGTGGCGCCGTCGGTGATGCCGCCGGCCGCGTCTGTGGGACCGTCGGTGCCGTCAGAGCCGACGGAGGCCACCACTGCTTCCAATCCAGCCAGCCCTTCCGCCGCTGCCAGCACCAATTCCTGATTCCGTCCGCCCAGACCGTGGCCTGTCAGGTGGACTACCGTCTCGCCGCCTAAGATATAGGCGGTTTTTTCGCCCTTTCCGGCGTGGGTCCCCGCCATGGCGGACAGGAAGCGGCCTGCTTCCCGGGCCTCGCATTGGAGCCGGTCCGTCAGAAGGCAGGTCCGGTAGCCCAGCGTTTCCGCACGGGCCGCCGCGTCCCGGCAGAGCTGGGCCACGCTGCCAGTGATGACCGTGGTGACGTTATCCAGCACCTTGGGCGGTTCCTGTTCCAGCAAGTCCAGCGCCTGGGGGCTGAGGGTCAGACCGTACCGGCTCACAAGGGCCATGGCCTGCGCCGTTGTGGTGCTGTCCGGATAGGCGGGGCCGGAGGCGATCATATCCGGAGGATCTCCGATGACGTCGGAGAGGAGGATGGCATACACATGGGCCGGGGCGCAGAGCTGGGCGAACCGCCCGCCCTTGACGCCGGAGAGCCGCTTGCGGATGGTGTTGATCTGGGTGATGTCCGCGCCGCAGGCCAGCATCTGGCCGGTGATATCCTCCAGCTCCGCCAGAGGTACCAGAGGGCGCTCAAACAGGGCGGAGCCGCCTCCGGACACCAGAAACAGCACGCGGTCCCTTGCGCAGAGGCCACTGACCGCCGCCAACGCCGCTTCCGTGGCCCGGACGGAATGCTCATCCGGTACGGGATGGCCCGCCTCGTAAATGGCCAGATCACCGATGGGGCCTTGGCTGTGGCCGTATTTCGTCACCACCACGCCCTGTTCGATGGTGCTGCCCAGCGCGTCGTAAGCGGCTTTTGCGGTCTGCCACCCGGCTTTGCCGATGGAGACCAGCACCGTCCGCCCCTGACAGGGGGGCAGCTGGGCCAGCGCCCGCTGAATGGCGGCGTCCGGCACCGAGGCTTCAATGGCGCTGCGGCAGATATCCTCCGCATCCCGGCGGAGGGTTTGCAGGGTCTTGCTGTCCATCGTCAGATTCCCCTTTCAAAAATCGGCATTCTGCCGAAAAACTTACGGATTTACCACATTTTCCGGTGTTCCGTTCAAAAACGCCTTGATATTGTTTACCGTGCAGTCCATGATCCGCTGGCGGCTGCCCTGAGAACCCCAGGACATGTGCGGGGTGATGATGCAGTTTTTCGCCGTCAGCAGAGGATTGTCGGCCCGGATGGGCTCCGTGGAGACCACGTCCAGCCCGGCGAAGGCCACCTTGCCGCTGTTCAGAGCGTCCGCCAGATCCTGCTCCACCACCATTTGCCCACGGCTGTTGTTGAGGATGATCACGCCGTCCTTCATCTTGGCGATGTTCTCCTTGTTGATGATCCCCACGTTGAAGTCCGCTAAGGGCATCTGGAGGGCCAGCACGTCGGACCGGGCAAACAGGCCGTCCAGATCCACGAATTCCACTCCCAGATCCTTAGCGGCCTGCGGCTGTGAGCGGTTGTAGGCGATGACGTGCATCCCCAGTCCCTTGGCGGCCTCGGCGGTGTGGATGCCGATGCGGCCGCAGCCCAGCAGACCGAAGGTCTTGCCCGCCAACTCGATGAGGGGATAGTCCCAGTAGCACCAGTCCGGGCTGTTCTGCCACTTGCCCTCGTGGACGGTGCGGTCATGGTGGCCGATGTGGAGACAGGCTTCCAGCATCAGGGCGATGGTGAACTGGCTGACGGAATAGCCGCCGTAGTTGGGCACGTTGCACACGGGGATACCTTTTTCCTTGGCGTAGGCCACGTCCACCACGTTGTAGCCGGTGGCCATCACTGCGATGAACTTCAGGTTGGGGCAGTTGTCAATGACCTTCCGTGTCACGGGGGCCTTATTGATGACGGCAATCTCCGCATCACCGATCCGGCGGATGGTTTCATCCTCATCGGTCAGGCCGATGCGGTCATAGTATGTCACCTCACCCAAGGCTTCCAGCGGAGCCCAGCTCAGGTCGCCGGGGTTTTCCACGTAGCCGTCTGTTACAATGATCTTCATAATAGCAATCTCCTTTACAAAATCGAGTTTCATTTATTGAAATTATAGATGGACGCTGGGGAAGAAGTGTGGTATCATGGAGCCAATCAATCAAGGAGGCCGACCATGTCTGAAACCACACCTGCCCGGGCTACATCCAATCAATCCACGGAAAAAGCGTTCGCTGTTCTGGAACTGCTCTCAGAAGCGCAGGGACCTATGCGCCTGCGGGACATCAGTACCGCTCTGGGACTGAATTCCAGCACGGCTCTCCGATTTGTCAATGCTTTGCAGAACTGCGGCTATGCCGCCCAGGATCCAGATACCCAGCGGTATTATCTAACCTTCAAGATCTGCCGGGTGGCTAACCAGATGCGCAGCCACACGGAGCTTCTGCCGATTGTCCGGCCCTTTATGGAAGCCCTCTTCCAGGAAATCCACGAGGCTCTGTGCCTTGCAGTAGAGCAGGATATGTGCATGCTGTATCTGGATGTGCGGATGCGGCAGAACCAGCGGCTGATGAATATGCAGCAGGTGGGCAACAGCAGCCCTCTCCATTCCACGGGGATTGGCAAGCTGCTGCTACTGAATTACAGTGAGGAGCAGTTGGACCAGATGATCGCCCGAAAGGGCCTGACTCGCTACACAGAACACACCATTACCACGAAGGCGGCGCTGCTGGCGGAACTTGACAAGGTCCGCCGTCAGGGTTACGCACTGGATAACGAGGAGAACGAAGTGGGCTCTCGGTGCATGGCCTGCCCCATCCGGGATTATTCCGGGGACATTGTGGCCGGCATCAGTATTACAGGACCCAGTACCCGGCTGACGGATGAACAGGTGCACCATTACCTGCCGGTGCTCTCTGCTACGGCGGCGCAGATTTCCGCAGCGTTGGGTTACCGGGGTGTATAAAGAAAATTGAATGATATTATTTCATTTATTGAAATCGAATCTTACAATTTGTAATTATACGCCGTTTTTCATCTAATTGCAAGAGGTACTTTTTTTGAACCCAAGGTAATTTTGCAGTCATTGGAGGTTCAAGCGGCAGGCAAAGAAACGACCCCGGAGAGGGAAGGATCGGGGCGCACACAGACAGAGCATATAAAAGAGTGCTGCGGTTCATTTGAACCGCAGCACTTTTCCTAAAAACAGCCTGTGCTTGGCGTTACAGCCGGGTAAAGACGGTGTAGCCGCCCTCGGGGGCGTCAAAGAGGTTGACGCCGGAGATGGGCGTAATGGTCATCTCGCCGTAATCCGTGTTGTAGAGGTCAAGGGCGAAGGTGCCCTCCCGGAGTTGGTCGCCGATGTAAAGGCCGAACTGGTAGACCATGCCCAGCTCCGTGGTGCCTAAATAGGTGCAGTAGCCGGCGATCTGAAGGGGCGCGTCGATGCTCACGATAACGTCGTTGATCTCCACGAGACCGTTTTCGTGGATGCTCAGATAGTAGACGCCCTCATAGGAGGCGCCGCTGGCCACGCTGTGATACACATTGGCGCACCACTTTCCGGCGGCGTAGCTGGGCATGGCGTTCCCTTGCGCCGGGATACAGGCGGGCATATCGTATTTCCTGCCGTTTTTGTCCACGGCGTACACGGTCTCGTAGCCGCCGCCGAAGCCGTCCTCATAGACACCGGACTCGAAGCCCACGATGTCCCGGAAACCGTAGAGCGGGCCGCCGGAGCAGAGGCATCCATGCCAGAGACCGTCGAAGATGTCGATGTACTCCACCGTGCCCTCCGTGGTCAGGAGGAACACGTAGGGACAGAAATCCTGTCCGCTGGCGCTGACGAAAATGTCCTGATAGTCGCCGTAGCACCCGGCCACGGGGTATTCCGTATCATACGCGAAACCGTAGGATCGGCGGTAGGTCTCGCTGTCCGGGAAATCCCTCGACTGGCTCTTGGTAAAGGAGACCGATACGCCGTCGTCGGTGAGCCAGGCGGACACGAAAGCCTCCTCGGCCTGGGGGCCGCCGTCCGCCCAGTCGCTGGGGCCGGGCTCCACGAGCACCGGCTCATAATACCACCCGCTGCCCCCCGCGATGGAGGCGACAGGCTGGAAGGCGGTGAAGGTGCCGTCCCCGTTGGGGCAGAACATGGCGAGATCCAGAGAGAAGCTTTCCTCCGCCACCGTCCAGGCCCGGAGTGCCGCCAGATCAATGGCGATGCCGCCGTAGTTTTCATCCTCCGGCGAAAGCCCTCCCGTGCCCCACGGGGCGTAATGGGAATCGAACTGCCGGGCCGCGCCCCGGCGCAGGGCGGCGATAAAGTCCCCCTCGTCCACGTGGAAGCGGTCCAGAAGCTCCAGGTTGTCCGGCCGCTGGCCGGTCTCAAAATCGTAGTGATACACCGCATAGTCGATGAGGTCGCTGGTCCAGCCCAGAACACGGATGGAAAGGCTCAGCAGACTGTCGTTCCAATAGCTCTGCCATGTGACCTCCATGTACTGAGAGTTGGGGGTTTCTCCCGATTCGGCGGCGTCCAGCGTGGCCTGCACGTCATTTCCGAAGCTCTCCATGATCTCCCAGTTGATGGCCTTGGCCTCCGGCGTGTCGGCCTCCAGCTGCGGAACGTGACAGATGTAGGAATATTCCGTGCCGTATTCGTCGGTGAAGGAGTCCTCCTCGTCATAGACCTCGGTGATGAGGCTGTCATCATAGACCTTCTTCGACACGGACGGCGCGGACGGCCCGGAGGAGCCGGGCTTGGGAACGGGTTTCTTGCCGCAGGCGGTCAGCTGGGCGCAGAGTCCAAGGCAAAGGAGCGCGCTCAGCGTTCGGTAAAGGAAGCGATGGTGCTTCATAAAAAATACCTCCAACATAGTTTGGGCGGAAATCCACTGCCTTTAGGCAGTGGGAGGAGCCTTGTTCGTAGAGACGCATTGTCCTTGGTTTTCGATATACTTTTGGATAATTGCTGAGGATACTTCCCCGATACTACAGGCAAAGCGCCGGTTATGCCGATGATATCTGTTATCCATAAGTCTCCTCAATGCGCCTTGACGTTCACTATCTATTATTGCATAATAGCATTAGTGAAATAACAAGGAAAGGAGGATTGACTATGGCTCAAATGTCCATCACGGCAAAAATCCAAGTAGTGGCATCTGATGAAGATAAGACGTTACTTGATGAAACGATGTCTGTCTATCGTGAAGCGTGCAACTATGTTTCGGA
>OLGI01001619.1_pt1 | contig 19121 bp, 13 predicted proteins | sample 1605221 | NCBI WGS metagenome assembly OLGI01 (sample SAMEA3888915, study PRJEB22519) | human gut metagenome | biome: human gut; feature: human-associated habitat; material: faeces | place: Denmark | collected 2010 | reverse complement strand
CCGGGACGTTCGTCAGGGTGTAGTCTCCGTCGACGTTCGTCGTGATGCCCTGCGTAGTGCCCTCCACGAGAACGTTCGCGCCGATGATGGCTTCGCCGTTGGCTCCGGTGACTTTGCCGCTGACGGCGACGTTCTGCGCCCAGGAGGCCGTCGTCCATGCCAGCGACAGGATGCACCAGAGAATTGCTGCTATCTTGTTCATAGATGTACTCTTATTTGATGTTGTGCGTGTTGTGAATGATGGTCCAGAGGTCGCCTTCGGGTTTCGCTCCGGCGGGCAGCTGGACGCTCTCCATCGGGTAGATGAACTTCTCGGGGTTGGCGATGGGTTTCCCGGCGGGCGACCGGAGCGGTTCGTCCGTTCGGGTTGCGGCCTGCGCCTTCGCCCGGGCGGCGTCCGGAGCCGCGCTGGTGGTCGCCGAACCCCATTTGGTGACTTTGTCGCCGACCGTGTTGGTCGCCGTCGCCATGAAGACGTACGTGGTTTCGGGCGTTACGCCGCTCTCCCCGGTGAAGAGGATGGCAAAGCCGTTTCCGTTGATGTAGGGGAGGTACTCCTCCTTGAGGTCGTGTCCGAACTCTTCGATCACGGCCGGATAGTTGTCCGTGCTGACGTTCGCCAGGGCGCTCTGTTTGAAAATCGCGTAACGCACCGTTGCGATGTCGATGCCCTTCATGACGCCGGCTACGGTGTTGTGCGTCGGGCCGTAGTTGGCGTTGGTCGAGGCTGCGGCTGCGAACCACGCGGCTGCGGCCGTGCTGGTCTTCGTGGTGACGGAGTTGACGCAGACCGTTTCGGCGCCGCTCGACGAGGTGGCCAGCGTGAGCAGCGTGTAGGACGTGCCGGCGCTGACTCCTTCCGTAAGTCCGTTGTAACCGTCGGCGCTGTTTACCGTCGCCGAGAGCAGCTCGGGGTTGAACTGGACTCCGTAATTGGGGTCTTTCAGGAATGCGGCGATGGCCTGTCGGTCGTAGGGATCGGAGAAGACCTGATTGAAGAGCTTGGTCGTCAGCGTACGGTAACGGACGTCCGTCACGTCGTCTCCCTTCCAGTGGGTCCACACGGAGTTGGTCCAGCCGTAACCCGTCAGGGCGAGGTAGGCGTTGGTGATGTAGAACCGCTGCGTGAACCAGTCGCTGCCGCCGTAGTTCGGACCGGCGGAGTAGCCGTCGGCCGTGGTCTTGAACTGCGTGGAGGAGAGGTTCGAGGTGATGTTGCCCCGCAGGTCCATGCCGAAGGCGAAGATCACGTAGCTCAACTCGGGGGTGAGTCCCGTCATCTGGAGGCTCTGGGTTCCCGACTTGAGCATCGAGGCCATGGCCAGCTGGAGGCTGATGCCCTGCTTTTTGGCGTATTCGACGATATAGGTCTGGAAGGCGGTCATCAGCTCTTCGGGCGAATACTTGGCGAAGGTCGTGGCCGGGAGAATCTCATAATAGTAGGTTTCGTCGCTGGAGGCGTAGATGTCGAACGCCACGGCGTCGGAGATGATCGTCGTCGGGGCGATGACCAGCGGCGGAACGTCGGCGTCCGAGGTGACGAACGAGAGCTGTGCGGCTTCCGAGTTGGTGAAGCGCGTGGCGTCGGACGTCATGGCGCGCACCGAGAAGGAGTAGGTGCGGCCCTTGTCGAGTTTCGACAGGATGACCGTACGGTTTCGGGTGGTCGACACCTCCCCGCCGTCGACCGAGAACTCGTAGAGTTCCGCTTCGGGCACTTCGGTCCAGGAGATGACGGTTTTCGACGCATAGGCGCTGCCGAGCGTGATCTTCGGCTGGGGAAGCTGCTCCAGGTCGTCGGTCAGCACGTGGATGTAGGTGAAGGGGGATTCGGTGTATTCGGCCGGGTCCCGGGGGCAGGCCTTGACCGCCACGACATACTCTTTCTGCCGTTCCAGACTGTTGAATTCCAGCCGGCAGCCGGTCGTCGAGGTCTCGCTCCCGCCGTCGAACGTGTAGACGTAGGACCCTGCGTCGTCGACGGCTTCCCAGCGGAGGGTGAATCCGGTGGTCGTCAGGTCGCTGACGATGATCTGCGGCTGTGCGACGGGTTGCAGGCCGGAGCCGGTCTCCGCCGCGTCGTCGTCCGACGAGCAGGCGCACAGTCCCGCGAGGGCCGCCGCCGCGAATGCCGCGTATTTATAAAAGGTTTTCATAGGTTTGATTCTCTTTTGCGTTAGTGAATGTGTCATTCGACGGTTACCTCGATCGGTTTGCGAATGGCCGCGCCGTCCGAGACGATGATCGTCGTCCGGCCTTTCTTGAGGCCGGTGAGCTTCATCACTCCGCCCCGAAGTTCGATCTTCACGAGGTCGGGAACGGAAACGGTGTACCCCAGGACATTGGTGGCGGTGAAGTGGTTGCTCAGGTCGATGCTGACGGTGTCGCCCACGCCGACCCGCTGCGCCGGGATGCCGTCGATCTTGGCGATGTTCCGCAGCAGCTTGTAGGTGTCGAGGCTGCCGATGCCCATGTTGCCCAGATACTGCTGGTATTTGCCGGTGCAGTAGCGGTCGACGGACTGGGTGCTGCTCAACAGCGCCTGCCGGAGCATTTCGCCCGTAAGGCCCTTGCGTTTTTCAGCACCGTAGTAATAGCTGACGGCCAGCGCGCAGGCTCCCGACACGTGGGGGCAGGCCATCGAGGTCCCCTGGCTGCCTTCGTAGCCCGAAGAGCCGTCGGCGGCCACGCTCGTGCTGTAAACGCCGCCGTAGGCGTTGCTCAGCATCTGGTCGCCGCCCGGGGCCGAGATCTGGACCCATGTGCCGTAGTTGGTGTAGTAGGCCGGGGCGCCCGTGAACGCGGTTGCGCCCACGCTGATCGCGTTGGCGTCGGCGGCGGGATAGCAGACCTCGCTCGAAGCGTCGTTGCCCGCGGCGAAGAGGACGATGCCGCCGGCCATCGGGCCTGTCTGGTTGCCGTTTTCGTCCAGTCCCGCATATTTGTTGAAGTACTCCATGGCACGCGAGAGCGCCGAGTAGGAACCGCGTGTCCAGTCGGTCACGGAGATGGTTCCGGCGGTGTATCCCCAGCTGTTCTGGCAGATCACGGCGCCGTTGTCGGCGGCGTACTTGATGGCGCGGATCTGTCCGGCCAGTCCGGCGCCCGACGATCCGGACTCCGACTTGCCGAGAATCTCGCACGACATGATCTTCACGCCGTCGCCCCTGCCCGAGCCGCCTGCGATGCCGCAGACGCCCACGCCGTTGTTGTTCACGGCGGCGATCGTGCCGGCGACGTGCGTGCCGTGCATCAGTTCGGCCGAGAAATCCAGTTCGCCGGTCTCTTTGGTGAAGTTGTAGCCGTAAATGTCATCCACATAGCCGTTGCCGTCGTCGTCGACGCCCGGCGTGCCGTTCAGTTCGGCCTCGTTGACCCACATGTTGGCGGCCAGGTCTTCGTGGTCGTACTTGACGCCCTGGTCCACGACGGCGACGATCACGTCGGGATTGCCCGTCGAGAGCTGCCAGGCAGCGTATACGTTGGCGTCGGCGCCCAGCTGGCTCGTCTGCGCGAAGATGTTTCCCGTGTTGTTGTAGTGCCATTGCATCTGCTGCGAGCGTTCGCTCTCGTTGAACGGGAAGGGGACGTTGCGCACCTCGTCTGCGATGGCGCGGGTGACGCTCTGCGCCCCGGCGGCGGGAGATGCCGCGCGGCGGTGGTCCGAAGTTTCGGCGGCCAGCGAGTATTCGATGATTTCGATGTCCTTGCACGAAGAGAGCAGGCTGGCCATCTCGCTCGTCGGGACCGACGGGTCGTATTTGGCGTAATACCAGAGGTGCAGGCCTTCCCTGCGGGTGCGTTCTTCGAAACGCCCGCCGTCCGGGAAGAGCCGTTCGAAACGTACGGTGTTCACCGTGTTGAGGATGCGGTCGATCTCGTCGATGCCGCTGCCTTTCGAAACGCCCTGCGCGCGGCTCTTTTCCACGATGCCGGAGGCCTCGGTCTTCAGTTTGAGGATGATCTCGCCGCCGATGGCCGCCGGGGAGGCGTTGACGATGACGGGACCCGCGGTCTCTTCGCCGCCGCTCTGCGTGTCGTCCTTGGCGCACGATGCCGCCGCGAGGACGGTTGCCGCCAGGAGAAGCGATTTGAATGGATATTTCATAGACGATCAGTTTTTAGTGTTATTCCCGGATGCAGCGTATCTGTGCGGAACAGTCGTGCTCGCCGAGCCTGTAATTGCACCAGTTGGGGTTGAAGTTCACGAAGTAGGCCGATGACTTCGTCGCGTCGGGAGTCGCCTGGGCGGTCCAGTAGAATGCCATGCCGCCCGTGTAGTTGCAGATGCTCACCGAGATGTAGTCCGTGTAGTAGATGTTGCCGGCCATCGGGTAGTAGTCGCCGGTGTTTTTCCAGCGGCGCCCGCAGTCTTCGTAGGCGTTCCAGTCCCATTTGGCGCTGACGCCGGTTTCGTCGTAATCCGCCGCTGCGCCGCCGTTGGTGATCGAGTTGTTTCCGGCGGGAATGCCCCAGAGATCGGGTCCCGGGACCTTGTAGCCCGGAGGGCAGGGGTCGAAAATGGTCTTCTCGGGACCCCACAGCCCCGGATGCGTGGCCTTCGGGTCTGTTCCCGTGCAGTACCAGTCGGCGTGGCCGTTGTACGGCGACTGCAGGTAGGTCATCGGGTTCAGGATCGAATTGGGAATGTTGGCCGGCGGCGTGGCGAGCACGGCGGCCTGCGCGTTGTAGACCCATGTTCCCGTTCCGTCGCCGATCGCGGTGTTCGGTTCGTTGTAGGCCGGGACGTTGTTGCCGTCGGTATCCGCGTGGTAGGGCGATCGCGAAGGCGTGAAGGGGTCCTTGCGGCCCCATTCGTAGAACATGCCTCGGTTGCCCACGTCCATCGGGGTGTTGTTCAGCGCTCCGAGGTTGCGGTCCATGATCACGGCGGCGACTTTGCCTTCCGAGTCGATGTGGTCGTGCGCCGTGATTTCGTCGTTGCAGACCCAGATGTGCCAGCTCCAGACGATGTTGCCTTTGATGTCCTTCACGGCGATCACGGCGTTGCCCTCTGAACGCCCCGTCGAGAAGGTCACGTAGCCGCCCCGGTAGATCGGCGCGCCGTCGATGATTTCGCGCGACATGGTCTTGTCGCCGTCGTGGCGCGATTCCCAGAGCAGTTCGGCGAAGGCGCCGTCCTCGATGGCGAGTCCGTAGTTGGCGATGTAGTCGCTGACTCCGTCGCCGCCGCCGTTGCCCTTGACCGATGCGTCGAATTTGTAGACGCCGCCGGTCCGGGCGATGTAGCAGTTGGCCGTGCCTTCGGCGCTCAGGTTGACGCTCCGTTCGGCGCGCTGTACGAGCGCGACCTCCTGCGAAACGGTCTCCCCGTTCTTCTCGGCGTTGACCGTGAGTTTGCCCGTCAGGGTTTCGGCTCCGGCGTTGATCAGGGTCTCGACCAGCAGGGCGTTGCCGTCCTGCCGGGCGACGGTGAACCAGTCGCCTTCGGCGACGTAGTCCCAGCCGTCGGCGTTCGTCGCTACGGTGATCACGGCGTTGCCTCCGTCGGCGTCGAAGATCACTTTTTGGCTCGACACCTCCACGTAGGCCTTGCTTTCGCCCTCCTCCGGCCATATCCGGGTGGTTTCGGTGCAGGCTGCCAGCAGTGCGGCCGACAGCACTGCGATGCTGCATATTATCGTATTTTTCATGTTCGGGATCGTTTTGTGTTCGTCTATTCCTTCCACGTGGTGGGGATCTTGTCGTAGTCCGAGAGTTTCGTACATCCCGCGAAACTGCTCTTGGCGGCGGTGATCGCGGTGAGTCCCGAGGCGGCGGCATTCTCCGCCGTGCGGTCGTACAGGTGGTATTTCACGCCGTCGACGACCGTGTAGGGCGATTCGCCTTCGAGCGACGCGCAGCCCTGGAAGGTCGAAGTCAGCGTCTTGAGCTTCACGGCTTCGTCGAACAGGCTCACCGGAACGCTCCTGAGCATCCCGCAATCGCGGAAGAGATTCGCGACGCTGGTCAGTTTGACGGGGTTGACCAGCATGTTCTTGCCGACCTCTTCGAGCGACGTACAACCGTCGAAGACCGAATTGAACATGGTGGCCGAAGCGCAGTTGAACACCTCCGACCCGACGCGGACCAGTCCCGTGCAGTCGGCGAACAGACTGGTGTAGGTTGAGATCTGCGTGGTTTTCAGCAGCCCGTCGGGGATCTCCCGGAGTGACGTACAGTTGAGGAATGCCTTCTGGAAATTGAGCGACGTGCCGTTCAGTCCCGTGAAGGCGTCCGGCGCGATGCTTTCGATTCCCGAGCAGCCGGAGAACATCTCCGTCAGGGTCTTCGTCTTGGTGTTGGCTTCGAACAGGCGCGAGGGAACCATCGTGAGGCGGGTGCAGTTCAGGAAGCACTGGGCCACGGTGGTCGCGTTGACGTTCTTGGCGAAGAGCCCTGCCGGAATCGTCTCCAGGGCGGAGCATTCGGAGAACGTGTTGTTGAAGGCCGTCGCCCCGGTCAGTCCGTCGAAGATTCCGGCGGGCACGCTCTTCAGTGCCGTGGCCCCTGCGAAGAGGCGGTCGCATTTGGCCGAGGCCGTGCTCTTCCCGAAGAGGAGGCCGACCGATTCGAGGGCCGTGCAGTTCTCCAGGGCGTTGGAATAGGTCGTCACTTTCGGGTTGCCGGCGAACAGTCCGTCGGGCAGCGTCGTCAGTGCGGCGCAGTTCTGGAACACCTTGCCGAAGGTCGTGACGGAGGGATTGCGGCTGAACAGACCGGCGGGAGCCGTTTTCAGTCCCGACGCCGCGAATACGCTGGTGGCGGTCGCCAGATTCGGCATCCCGGCGAAAATATCCTCCGGAACGCTTTCGAGCAGCGTGCAGTTTTCGAACAGGCTGCCGATGCTGGTGATCGCGGGTGCGCCGGCGAAAGCCTCCGCGGAAACGGTTTTCAGGTTGTCGCAGTCCTTGAACATCGAGGAGATATTCTTGCAGGCGGCGCAGCCGGAGATGATGTTGGCGCCGATCTCTTCAAGCCCCGTACAGCCTGCGAACAGGCCCGAGAACGAGGTGACTTTGGAAAGTCCGCCGAGGACGCCTTCGGGGATGCTTTTGAGCGAGGTGCAGCCTTTGAAGACATTGGTGAACGAGGTGACCGCCGTATTGGTGGCGAACAGCCCTGCGGGGAGCGTCGTGAGCGACGCGCAGCCGTTGAAGGCGTCGTTGAAGGCGGTGACCAGGGTAAAGCCGTCGAACAGCCCTGCGGGCACTTCGGTCAGCGAGGTGCAGTCCTTGAAGATGTTGTTGAAGGCGGTCTTCGTCACGGTCGTGAAGGCTCCGCTGCTTTTGAACAGCTCGGCCGGGACGCTTTGCAGTTCGCTGCATCCGGTGAAACAGCTCATAAAGGTCGTCACCTTGTCGCAGCCTGCGAACAGGTCGGCGGGAACGCTCTGGATGGCCGTTTTGCTGAATGCGCTCTGGAAATTGGTGACCTTGTGGTTGTTGGCGAACAAGCCGGCCGGGACGGATTTCAGGCTTGTTCCCGAGAAGAGCATGCGGAACGAGTCGACCTCGGGGTTGTTGGCGAACAGGCCGGCCGGGACGGATTCGAACGACTCGGTGTTGGCGAACAGCGAGTTGAAGGTCGTCACCTTCTTGTTGTTGGCGAAGAGTTTTTCGGGAACCGTCTTCAGTTTGCCGTTCGAGAAGATGATCGAACAGTCGGTCAGCTCCGTGTTGCGAGAGAAGAAATCCTCGTCGATCTGGGTGATCGCCGTGCCGGAGAAGAGCGAACCTACCGAGGTGATCTTCGTGCAGTTGTAAAGCAGGTCGGCGGGCACTTCGGTGACCATGTTGCAGTTCTGGAAGCAGTAGGCGAAGGTTTCCGCCTCGGTTGCATGGTCGAACAGCCCGTCGGGAACGGCTTCGAGGACGCGGCAGTCGGTGAATGCATAGTGGAAGGTGGTGACCTTGGCGAAGGCTTCGGTGTTGTCGGAGGGAATCCGTTTCAGCTCGCGGCAGTTCTGGAATGCGCGCGCCATCGAGGTCAGCCCCGTGCGGCCCCAGTTGTAAACCTCCCTGAACTGTTCGCCCAGTCCGTAGTCGGGGATGTCGTAGGAGTTGAGCGACGTCACGCTGCCCTTGACCGAGACGATGTAGTAGCCCGGGTCGGTGTAGGTGTGCGAGGGGTAGGCGGAGGTGACGTTCTCCTCGATGCTGCCGTCGCCCCAGTCGATGGTGGCGTCGATGGCCTTGTCGAACGGCAGATAGGTCTTCAGGCTCGACGAGGTGATGTCGATTCCGAGGATGAAGGCGTCGAGGTCCAGACCGGTCTGGGAGACGGTGACGACCTGTTCGGTCTGGTTCTGTTTGCCGTCGCCGGCCGATACGGTGATGGTTGCGGTGCGGGACGATCCGCTCGAATTGGTCTCTGCGGTGATTGTAAGTCCCTGCTCGGTTTTCGTGGCGGAGAGCCAGTCGGAATTTTCGGAAAGCGTGTACTCCCAGTCGTAGTTGGATCTGATTCCCAACTCTTTTTTGTCGGATTCGGTGGGAGTGGGCGAGAGGGGAATGGTTTTTAGCGAAACGTTGACGTAGACGGCGCGGTCCTGCGTGACGCGGATCGTTTCAGAGACGGGATTTCCCCCCCCCTCGCCGGCAATCAGCACGAAGGTCGTTTCGCGGTCCTCGATCTCCTCGTTGGGGTCGAGCGTCATCGTGACTTTGTCGCCCTGCTGTTCGAGAAGCAGCCACGGGCAGTCTTTGGTTTCGAAGATCCAGTCTTCGTCGGTCGACTGCACTTCGAATTCGGCGGTCAGTTCGCCGACGGCGGGAATCTGGAAGTTGTTTTTCGATGCGGCGATTTCGAGCGTGCCGTACGCGTTCTGCGTGGCGGAGATGGTCGCGGTCTTGTCGCCGGCGGTAATGGTGATCGTAGCCTGCTGCTGCTCCTCGACCTTGTTGCCCTCGCAGTTCAGGACGAGCTGGTCGGCGACGTCGTCTTTCTCGATGGTCAGCCAGCCGGCGTTGACGGCGTCGTATTTCCACGTCGTGTTGGTCTGGATGTCCACGACGACCTCTCCGCCCAGGCTCTTGAAGCCGATCGAGGCGTTGCGTTCGTCTTCAGCGGCGAACCATGTGTTTTTCGACGAGATGCCCAGTTCGGCCGCAATGCCGGACGGTTCGTCGCCCGGGACGGGATTGGTGTAGGTGATCGTCTCTTCGGAGCACCCCGTCATGCCGAGCAGTAAAGCTGTCAGTGCATATAATTTTTTCATGTGTGCTGCGGTTTAATGTTTCGATACGGGAAAGGTGCTGCCCGAGGGTGCGATGCCGTCGGCGGCCCGGGTGACGGAGGTCGAAGCCGTGCCGCTGTCGGCCGGAATGTCCCAGTCCACGAGGTACATCGTGCCGGTGGCGTAGTAGAGGTCGCCGAACGACAGCCACTGCTGCTCCTGATATCCGATGATGCCCAGCGTGGTGTACGGCGATTCGAAACCGTTCAGGAGGATCGCCTTGCGGGTTTCGTCCGCGTCGTCGTTGTAGCCCTCTCCCAGCCTGCCGGTCAGCATGCCGTTGTGGAAACCTCCGCCCTGCATGTTGATCGAGTACAGGTAGTGGAAGCGGGAGACCGTCGGGGAGATCTCGCGGGTGTAGCAGAGCCTGCCCAGTTCGATCGACATGGTTTGGGTGTTTTTGTCGTAGGTGGCTTCCACGACCGTGCCCGTCAGGAACAGGTTCTTGATGTAGAAACTCTTGCGGTACTCTTTCTCTTCGACGGTGCAGAACGTACCCGTGCCGCTCACGCCGATCGGTTCACGGCCGTAATACCAGTTTTCCGCATGAAGTCCGTAATATCCCAGCATTTGGTAATAGGGGTTTTCCTCGCGTGAGATTTGCGAAACGGTCACTTTGCAGGATTCCGTAGCGGAGCCTTTGGTCGCCCGGACGGTGAGCGTCGCATTGCGGTGGGCGTCGGGATTGCGCGGGGCGCCGACGCGTACCGTTCCGCTGACCGGGTCGCTTTCGACCGAAACCCAGTCGGCGTCGCTCGTGACGCTCCACTGGCCGTTGGAGACCACGGTGAAGAGAACGCTCTCACCTTCGGAATCCAGCGAAATTTCCTCCGAAGCGGTGGTGGACAGCAGGACCGTTTCCCACGAGAATGCCTGGTGAACGGCGATTTCCTGTTTGTCGCCGGCCGTTTCCACGGTGATTTTCGAGTTGCGGACATTGTCGGTCGTATTGCTTGCCGCGGAGATGGTCAGCAGGCCCTCTTCGGAGGCCAGCGTCACCCAATCGTCCGGACAGCTCACCTTCCAGTCGGAGGGCGTGGCTACCGCGACGGTGGTCGTTCCGCCTTTCTGGGCGAACGCGACACTACTTCGCGAGAGGACGATCACATCCGCGACCTCCTCTTTGTTCTTGTCGTCGCAGCCGCTTGAGGTGCAGAGGACGAGAACCGTCAATAGCGTAAAGCATCTTCTCATAAAAATTGGATTAGGAATAAAAAATGAATGGGTACGGTATCCCGTTTCCGGAGAACCGTATTTGCTGAAAATTGCATCGTGTGAAATTTTTGGACTTGTTTATTTGCGGCACAATATACGAAAATTTGCCCGAATGCTTTCTGGAAATCCTGAAAATATTGTCGTAAAAGTCTTTTCGGATTGTTTGTTTTTCGGTGTTATGCGTGTGTATAAGGTTGAGTTTTAATGATTTTGAAGAATGACAGCCGTTTTGCGGCTGCAATTGTTTTGTTTGTCGGATATTGTCATCGCAGGGATATTTCCGGTCCGGTGAAAAAGAAGGATGTTTGTTATATATTGACTATTTGGGGCGTAAGCTGTTGAATGATAATTGATAATGTCCGTCCCGGCGGCGGTTCCCGCGATTTTCCGTCCGCGACGTCCCGATATTGACCGCTTTTTGTTACTTTTGCAAAAAGAAAAAAATGAAACTCGTCGAACTGTTAGCTCCTGCCAAAGATTATGCTGCGGCCGCGGCCGCCGTGGACTACGGCGCCGATGCGGTCTATATCGGCGGCGCGCGGTTCGGCGCGCGGCAGGCCGCGGGGAACTCCGCGGAGGAGATCGCCCGGGTCGTGGAGTATGCCCACCGCTTCGGAGTGCGGGTCCATGCCACGCTCAACACGCTCGTGTGGGACGACGAACTGGAGGCCGCCGAACGGCAGGCCCGCAGCCTGATCGACGCGGGCGTCGATGCGCTGATCGTGCAGGACATGGCTCTGCGGCGGATGGACCTTCCGGTGGAGCTGCACGCCTCGACGCAGGTTTCGAACCGCACGCCCGAGGGGGCGCGGTTCTTGGGCGAGGCGGGGTTTGCGCGGGTGATTCTCGAACGCAACCTCACGCTGGAGGAGATCCGGGCCATCTGCGCCGCCACCGCGGCCGAGGTCGAATGCTTCGTCCACGGGGCGGTCTGTGTGGGGTACAGCGGCCGCTGTTTCCTCTCGCGGTCGATGTCCGCGCGCAGCGGCAATCGCGGGGCGTGCAGCCAGCCCTGCCGCCTGACGTGGGACCTCACCGACGGAAAGGGCCGGACCTGGATTGCCGGGAAGCATCTGCTGTCGGTGCGCGACATGAATCTTTCGCAACGCATTGGCGATCTGCTGGATGCGGGCGTCACTTCATTCAAGATAGAAGGTCGGCTCAAGGATCTCGCTTATATCCGGAACGTTGTGGCCCACTACCGCCGGGCGGTGGACGAGGCGCTGGCCCTGCGGCCGGGGCTGGTGCGGTCGTCCGTCGGCGAGAGCGTCCCGGATTTCACGCCCGATCCGTCGAAGAGTTTTACACGCGGGGAGTCCGACTATTTTCTGGACGGAAAGCGCGCCGGAGTGGCGTCGTTCGACACCCCGAAGGCGGTCGGCGAACGGGTGGGCCGCGTGGCGGGCGTTTCGGGCGGCACGTTCACGCTCGACGGTGCGCACGATCTTGCGCCGGGCGACGGCATCTGTTTCCTGACGCCGCGCGGCGTGACCGGGACCAACGTCAACGCCGTGGAGGGTCGCCGCATCACGCCCAATCGCATGGAGGGGATCACGCCCGGGGCGGAGGTCCGCCGCAATTTCGACCGCCGTTTCACGCTGGCCGTGGAGCGCAGCCGCACGCGGCGGGTGATTCCGGCGAAGGCCGCGGCGGAGGCGACGGCCGAAGGGCTGAAACTTACTTATACGGATTGCGAGGGCGTTGCGGCCTCGGCCGTGCGGGCCGTGCGGCTCGACCCGGCGAAGAATCCCGACGCCAATGCCGCCGCACTGCGTGCGCAGGCGATGAAGTCGGGCGACACGATCTTCGCGGTCCGCGAAGCCGAAGTGCGGGGCGCGGAGTGGTTCGTGCCGGCGTCGCTGGCTGCGGAACTGCGCCGCGAAGCGTTGGCGGCACTTGCCGGAGCGCGCCGCGAACGGCGGCCGGAACACCGCATTCTGCCCGAGAATCCCGCCGCGAAATACCCGTCGGAACGGCTTGCGGCCGAGGAGAACGTCACCAACCGGCTGGCCGAGGCGTTCTACCGCGACCACGGGGTGCGGCAGATCGAACGGGGGCTGGACCTCGCGTCGACGACCGCCGGGCATGTGGTCTTGCGTTCGGCCTACTGTATCCGCCGCGAGATCGGCGAATGCCTTCGGGAGCATCCGCGGCTGCGCGGCGACCTGTTTCTGGAACACGGCGCCTACCGTTACCGGCTGGCGTTCGACTGCGAGGCCTGCGAAATGTCGCTGGTCGATCCGCTTGAAAAGCGGGAGCCGGAAGGTGTGTAACTATTTATAAAATAATGTATGCAGGAACAGCTGACGCCCGATTTCGGGGATTATGAACTCCTCGACACGGGGGATTTCGAGAAACTGGAACGCTTCGGGCGTTATGTGACGCGCCGTCCCGAGCCGCAGGCCATCTGGAGGCGCTCGCTCGCCGAAGAGGAGTGGCGGCGCATGGCCGACGCTTCGTTTCGGCGCGATGCGCGCAGCGACGAGCGGGGCGAATGGCGTCTCGCGCCCGGAATGCCCGACCGCTGGGTGGTGGAGTATGCCTATAAGCGGATGCGGCTGCGCATGCGGCTGGGGCTTACGTCGTTCAAGCATGTGGGCATCTTCCCCGAGCAGGCCGCCAACTGGAATTTCATCTACGACAACTGCCGGGCTTTGGCCGGAGACGGACCTACTGATGGCGAGCGTGTTGCGGCTGTCGGTTCGGGCGTTGCGCGAGGTGGCGCCCCCAAGGTGCTGAACCTCTTCGCCTATACGGGCGGGGCGACGCTCGCGGCGCGGGCCGCCGGGGCCGAGGTGACGCACGTCGATTCGGTCAGGCAGGTGGTGACCTGGTCGCGCGAGAACATGGAGTTGAGCGGCCTGGAGGGCGTGCGGTGGATCGTCGAGGATGCGCTGAAATTCGTCCGGCGCGAAGTGCGCCGCGGGAGCCTTTACCGCGGGATCATCCTCGATCCCCCGGCTTACGGGCGCGGGGCCGGCGGCGAGCGGTGGATTCTGGAGGACAACATCGGCGAGATGCTGGAGTGCTGCGCGCAGCTGCTCGAACCCCGGGGGGCGTTTCTGGTGCTGAACCTCTACTCGATGGGCCTCTCGTCGACGCTGGCACGCACGGCTGTGAGGCAGGCGTTCGGCGCGCCGCGCGAGGAGCAGTGGGGCGAGCTGTGTTTCACCGACCGGGCCGGCAAGCAGCTGCCGTTGGGAACCTATTACCGGTTTACGCGGTAGGGTTTGCGGGGGGGGCGCGGGGGATGCGCTGTGTTTTTGGCAGCCGTCCTCAAGTCGGAATCCCGTGTCGCGTTCCGCGGCGCAGGCGTAAGACGCCGGTTCTATGAATACGAGCGCAGAACGGCAGTTGCAGACTGCGAAATTGCAGCGGCCGAAAAGGGCATAAGAAATCGGTTTCAACTTGCCGGGGCAAGTTGGCAGGGCGCAGCTCCGCCCTGCGGAGGCCCGCCGGTTTTAGGAGCTCCCGGAGGCTTCGTTCCTTTTTCCTTTCGGTTCTGCGCCCGTGAGTTTAGACGGATTCTATCAACCTTAAAACACGTGATATGAGTATTCTTGCAGTGATATTCGGAATTTTGAGCGGCTGTTTCCTCGCCGTGCTGGTGGGCATCATCGGCAGCCACCGCCGTATCGGCTTCGGCTGGGCGTTTCTGATAAGCCTGATCTTCACGCCGCTCGTCGGGCTGATCGTCGCCCTGCTGACCGATCCGCTGCCCGGCGGAGGGCAGCGATGGGGTTGTGTCGGAACCGTCGTCGCCATTCTGGGGCTGTTGTTCTTCGCCGCGTTCCTGCTGCTGGCGCTGACGGGCGGGGCCATGCTGCTGGCTCTGTGAAACCCGGAACGGAGATGTCCATACCCCTGCATCAGACCGCCCGGCGCTTCGATTCCGGGATATTCCTTAAAGAAGGCTCTTCCACTTCGGAGGAAGAACCGGTCGGGTATGCCCACCGGGATGACTACGGCGATTGAGCACTCCTCGTCAGCGTGATCTTTACACCGCCGGTAGGACTGATCGCGGTGCTTTTGACCGATCCGCGGACACTTGATCTACTGGTAGCGTTTTTCCAGCTCGGCAATCATTGTTTCGAGCTTTTCTTCATTCGTCTCGAAGTAGCGTGAGTCGAAAGCCCTCGGAATCATACCGAGCCAGTTCCGCACCTTTTTGCTGGCGAGCATTTTGCCGAATACCTTGTCGATATTCGTATCCGCAGACCACAAGGTTTCCCCCATCTGTTCGGGCAGGATGGCTTTCATGCGCTGGTCGTAGTAGATATTCATCGAGTTGTCGAATGCCCCGAGTTCGTTGTAGCAGCGCAGAAGGTCGATGACGATCTGTTTGTCGGCGATGTCGGACGCGATGCCCGTCGTCTTGAACATCTCCAGCGCGTCGGTCAGGAAGCGGTAGGGTTTTCCCATGCTGCCGGTGATCCGCCGGGTATAGTAAGCTACCGTGTCGGCGGGAAGACCGTCGAGCGAGAAATCATGCTCCTTCAGGCGGTATGCGACCCGTTTCTCGTCGTTGTACATCCATTTGTAATCCTGTATAACTTGCAGGTTGTCGCGTAGTTCGAGCGCAACGAGCTGCATGGCCTGCCGCACCTCCCTCTGTTTTGCCGAGTCGGCGATTTTGGCCGTCAGCCACAGCGTCAGCAGCACGCCGCCCGTAACGATCGAGAATTGGCGGACATAGTCGCCGATATTCCACTTTTTAAACCGGTTTTTTAAGGATTTCTTCATGGTGTGTCGGATTAGAATACGTAATAAATCAAGATTCCCGCCCCGGCCGAGAGGACGATCAGCAGGATGGGGTTGACCTTGCGCCACGAACCCACGAAAACACCGCCGAAGAGCGCCCAGCTCCAGGCGTCGATGAAGTTCCGGTCGTCGGGGTTGTCGCCGTGGGGGAAAATCAGCAGCAGAGCCGCGGCGGCGATCATGCCGATCACCACGGGCCGCATGCCCCGCATGGCCCCTTCGACCAGCCGGTTCCCTTTGAGTTTCATAAAAAAACGCGCCACGAGGATCATCAGCGTCAGCGACGGCAGGCAGACGGCGAAAGTGGCGATCGCCGAACCCAGGATGCCGCACCAGGTGTGTCCGGTCTGGACGCCGACGCTGTAACCCACGTAGGTCGCCGAGTTGATGGCGATGGGTCCGGGCGTGATCTGCGACACGGCGACGATGTCGGCGAATTCGGCGGCGGTCATCCACTGGTGCTGCACGACCACTTCGTTTTGGATCAGCGACAGCATGGCGTAGCCGCCGCCGAATCCGAAGAATCCGATCTTGAGGTAGGATATGAAGAGTTGCCAGAGGATCATAGCTGCGCTAATTAAGAATTAAAAATTAAAAGTTGGGAGTCGGCATGTCCCGCAGGCGGTCTCTGCCCTCGCTCAACCGCAAAACTCACCTTTCACCTTTCACCTTTTTTGCCATTGTCAACTCCCAGGCGATGCCCAGCGCGGCGGCCGCGGCGAGTATCCAGATCGGCGACCAGTCGAGCCACCAGATGGCCAGGGCCGAGGCGGCGATGACGACCAGCATCGTCCAGTGCATGCCGCGGGAGAGCGTGAGCACCGGGCCGATGATCAGCGCCACGACCGCCGGGCGCATGCCCTTGAAGGCCGCGTCGACGACGGGGTTCTGGCGGATGCCGGCGAAGAAGATGGCGATCACGAGGATGATGACGAACGACGGCGTCACCGTGCCCAGCAGGGCCGCTGCCGCGCCGCGCAGTCCGCGGACCTTGTAACCCACGAATACCGAGGTGTTGACGGCGATCGGGCCGGGGACCGATTGCGCGAGGGTCAGCAGGTCCAAAAACTCCTTCTGCTCGATCCACTTGCGTTTGGTGATCAGCTCGCGTTCGATCAGAGGCAGCATGGCATAGCCGCCTCCGAAGGTGAACATCCCGATTTTCAGGAACGAGACGAATATGGTTGCGAGGCTCTGCATCGTCACTGGCGGGTTTTGCGGCCCAGCAGGTTCATCATCCCGTCGATGTAGGTCATCGGGTGGGTCGGTGCGCCGGGCAGCCAGAGGTCCGGGGTGTGGGTGTCGAAGAACGTGCGGTCGACGGCGCGGCTGTCGGCGAAAAGTCCGCCCGAGCAGGCCTCCGAACCGCAGGCGACGAGGATTTTGGGTTCCGCGACGGCGTCGTAGCAGATTTCCAGCGCCTCGGCCATGTTGACCGTGACGGGGCCGGAGACCACCACGCCGTCGGCATGGCGCGGCGAGGCCGTGAAGCCGATGCCGAAGCGGCCGAGGTCGAAATTGACGTTGCCCGTGGCCCCCAGCTCCATTTCGACCGACGCGTCGCCCCCGGCCGAGACTTCGCGCAGCTGCAATGCGCGGGAGAAGCAGCGGCGGATTTCGGGACGCACCTTTCCGGCGTCAAACGCTATGCGGGTGTCGCCCGGACGGACGACAAGTCCTTCGCGCGTGGGCGAGCCGATGCGGTAGTCGTTGGTGAAACGGACGTTGCGGGGCGCGATGCGCGCGCATTCGCCGCAGAAGAGGCAGCGGCCCAGGTCGAGCGCAAGGGGCGCGGCCGTGAAGGCTCCCGTGGGGCAGACGGCCGCGGCGTGCTCGGCGTCGTCGGCGTCCCGGGTCTCGGTCAGGCAGGGACGGCCCCGGAATTCGGGGGTCAGCTCCACGGCGTCGAGGTCGGGGATCGCCTGCCGTCCGTGGCTGTGCAGTACGCGTATTTTTGGGAGGATCATTTTTGAATAAATAATTGAACAAAATTAACGAAAAGCCTCGTGACGGCCAATTCTTTTCCGGGCATTAAGTCCCCGCCGGGGCGGGGTGGAGTTGGGTCCGGTTTGTAAACGCGGCGGTACGCAGCGAACGGAGTGTATGAGGGTTGCCAAACGGTGCGATTACAGATCATGGCCGCAGTACGAGAGGTTGAAACTCTTGTTGCAGATCGGGAAGTCGGAGATCCCTTCGCCGCGCACGGCGAGCGCCAGCGCCAGCCAGTTGTGGAGGCTCGGGTCCTTGATGCGGGCGGCGGCGATGCGGCCCTCGGCGTCGGTCAGGAGAACGTGGCAGGTCTCGCCGCGCCATCCCTCAACCAGTCCGAACGCGAGCGACGAGGGGGCCAGCGGCGCCGCATAGTCCGGGCGCGGGTGTCCGGCGTTCCCGCATTCCTGTCCGTGGAGGTCGAGCAGGCGGTCGATGTATCCGGCCGATTGCAGCACCTCGCGGCAGCGCACCATCAGCCGGGCCATCACGTCGCCATGCGTTTTGACGATGCTTTCATGGCGCAGCGCCCCGGCGAAGACGCCCCAGGGGTGCGACGTGCGGATGTCGCGGGCCAGACCGCTCGCGCGGGCCGCCTGACCCACGCCGCCGATGCGCTGCATCTCGTCGCGCGGGACGATGCCGCACTGTTCGAAGCGGGCCAGCAGCGAGGGCGACGACTTGATGTCGCGGCGCACCTGGTCGTAGCGGCGGGCGATTTCGCGCACGTTCGCACGGATCATCGCCGCCTTTTCGGCCGTCAGCGGGTGGTCGGTGCCGAGGGGCCGGATCAGCCCCTTGCCGAAGCGGTTGCCGCACCACGCCTGCGTGGTGTTGATGGTCATGGTGCGCAGGGCCTCCGAAGCCACCTGCCCCAGCTGGTAGCCCACGTCCATGCAGAGGGCGCCCGTGTCGGCGATCTGCATCGCCATCCGTTCCAGTTCGAGCGCCACGGCGCGTTCGACGCCGAGCCGTGCGGAGGGGACGCCGCCCGTGAGTTTCTCGACCGCCGACGCGAACGTGGCGGCATGGGTCACGGCGCTGTCGCCCGCGACGGCTTCCGCGAGACACATCTGCCGCAGGCGGTTGGCCGTAGTCTCGAATTCATGCTCGACGCCGCGGTGCTGGTATCCCAGCGCGATTTCGAGGTGGAGCACCTGCTCGCCGTTGCAGATGAAGCGGAACGCGCCCGGTTCGATGATTCCCGCATGAATCGGGCCGACGTTCACTTCATGCAGCGAACGGCCCTCCATCGTGTAGAAGGGGTAGTTGTCCATCGTACTGCCGCGGTCGAACCGGTCGAACGGAAAACGCAGCGGCTTGGGCCACGGCATGCCGTCGAAACGCACACCGTAACGTTCGGCGATGTCGCGCTCGAACGGATGCACCTGCGGGTGCAGGGCCGTGAGCGAGGGGAGTTCCTGCTCGTCGTAGTACTCCATGGCGTGCGACGCGATCAGCACCTTGGCCTCCGCGTCGTCGAGCAGCAGGCAGAAGAACCGGAGCCGGTCGCCGAGCGGCAGGGCGAAATAGTGGGCTATATGGTAACGCGCGTCGGCCAGCTTGGCGGCCAGATCGGCGTAGAATTCGGCGTACGACGCTTCGGGAATTTCCGACAGCGGTACGGCGGGGGCTGTATTATCGGTTATATAATATTTCATAACGCGGCGATTTCGGTGATGATCCGTTGCAGAAGTTCCGGCTGCCACATGCCCAGCACGATGGCGACCGCGAGCAGCGACAGGGCCGACCACGAGAGTGCCTTGTGGGCTTTCGAGGGGTGCAGACGGTCCTGATTGGGCTGGTAGCAGAGCCGGATCAGACGCGATCCGAACGAGTAGATGACGATGCACATGAGCAGCAGCAGTCCCGCCACGAGCCACCAGTTCCGGTCGGTGATGACCTGCTTGAGGATCAT
>OLGI01001612.1_pt1 | contig 19186 bp, 10 predicted proteins | sample 1605221 | NCBI WGS metagenome assembly OLGI01 (sample SAMEA3888915, study PRJEB22519) | human gut metagenome | biome: human gut; feature: human-associated habitat; material: faeces | place: Denmark | collected 2010 | reverse complement strand
ACGACTACAATGCGAAGATTACCCAGCAGTGGGGCTTCGGATATGGTTTGAGTTACACCTCTTATCAATATAGCAACCTGAAGGTTTCTCAGTCTGACTTCCGCCATGGCGACATCATCAAGGTGAGCGTGGATGTGAAGAATACGGGCAAGGTGGCAGGCAAAGAGAGTGTTCTCCTGTTCAGCAGCGACCTTATTGCCAGCATGGTTCCTGATGGCCGACGCCTCCGTGCTTTCGATAAAATAGAGCTTCAGCCGGGTGAAACCAAGACTGTCACCTTCAATTTGAATGCCGATGATCTTGCTTTCGTAGGTTATGATGGCAAGTGGGTATTGGAAGAAGGCGATTTCAAGTTGATGATAGCAGACCAGACTGTCAATATCCATTGTGAGAAAACTTATCAGTGGCAATCGGCTAACCGATAACCCAATCATGATGGTAAATAGTAAAGTTAGTTTATCCTCAAATCCTACGAAACCCCTGAGCAACTTATTGTTGCTCAGGGGTTTATAAAAAATATTAAATTGTAGTGATGCGGAATTAAGGTAATACAATTATTTTAAGTAAAATGAATATAAGTAAAAGAAAAGTTTATGTTGTCCCAGAGGTGAGGTTCGTAGAGGTTTGTCAGGAGAATCTGATGAACAATCCTGGGTCATGGTCTGACGGCTGGGGCAATAGGGAGCCGATTGTCGAAGGTAATCCTGACGAAGGAAGTGATAACTATGCCAAATGGCATGGTTTTAATGCGTGGGAAGATGATATTAAGTATTGATAATGTATTAAAAAATTATAAGATGAAGATGAAACTCTTTTTCAGAATTTCGGTGCTTGCCTTGTGCATCTTGATGTCCTTGTCGTCTTTTGCTGACGATAAGAAGGATAGAATTAGGCCAGAGGAAATAGACTGGTCTGCTAATAATGAGAGTTTAGAGAAAATTGTCAGCACTTCGGCTGATCCGAACAAAATATATTTGTATGCAACAGGTCACAAAAAGTTTGTGACAGTGGGTGGCCGCTATGGAGCGCAGCCTATTCTGGCAGAAGTGGGTATGTACTTCTATGTAGAGAAGGTCTCCAACGATCCTAACGACAAACGTTATTACATCCACTCATGGGTGCATAATCCTACAACTGCTCACGAAAGCGGACTTGGCGACTATCTTGGTGTCGAGCCTACCATGAATAAGAATGAACAGTACATCTTTTCTGGGGATAATAAGTCCATTTATTTGTTTGTGGATCGTGGAAAGGACAATTACAATGATGAGCATACAATTTCTTCTCCCGAAAGGGTTCAATGGTATATTGAGCCTGTTGTTGGTACCACTAATGGTTATCAAATCTATTCTACGTGGAAAGACGATCAGGATGCTAATGCGCGAAATTATTACCTGGCTTATTACGCAGATCCTAATTCACAGAAGAAATTCCTGGTGGTTACTACGGACAAAAGTCAGGCTGAGACGTTCTATTTCATCAAGAGAGAGGACTACCGTAATGTCATTTATAGCCAGAATAAAAAGTATATCAATGTATCTGGTCTTGTGCGGGATGCTCGTTTCGAACGAAACAACAAGGGTATTGATGGTGATTTGCTTGGCGATTATAATCCTGAGTCAAAAAATGTTTGGCAGTTCCGTTACGACAGAAGCGACCATGCCTTTGTCTTCCCAAATTTGCAGAATAATGTGGAAGAACTGGCATATATGACGGCTTGGGTAGGCTCTGAAGGCAGTAAAGAGAAAAAAGGCAATTATTTGATTCAGAAAATTAAAAACTTGAAGCCGGGTCTTTATCGTGTCAATTGCCAAGGTTTTTATTTTAATCCTAAAAATCAGTACGACAAGGACAATACTTCTTTTGTTTTTGCCTCGCAAGATTATGATAATATAAGCAATCATCAGACAGCTCTGAAGACCATTGAACCCGCAGACTGGGATTTGATGCAGAATATGACCTATAATGGTTTAGTAACAGATGATGACTTGAAAGGTTATGATGATTATTCTATCAAGCATTGTGTCAATGCCGGTAAAATATTCGCAGATAGAAATCCTTATGAAGACAAGGATGTGGACAGTCGTAAGTACGACAACAGTGTGGCAGTCCTCGTAAAGGCGGATAAAGGCTCAACGACGGGTACTCTCTACATCGGTGCTGGCAAGAGAGCCAATGAGGGAGGCTATGCCTTTTTTGACAATTTCCAACTTTTCTATATGGGAGACAGGCAGTGGTATCTCGATGCTACGAACACAAGCACCGATGACTTTACCACAACCAAGAGCACCGATGATTACGACACTCCAAGTGGCATCAACCGCAATCCTGCGGGTCCTGACCAGTATAAGTTCCCCGTTACTTACAATATACGCCGCTACTTCCACGTGGGCAAGTGGGAAAGCCTTATTCTTCCTTGCACACTGACGGGCGACCAGGTAAAACAGACATTCGGAGGCGACCAGGGGGTGCAACTCAGTGTCTTTGACAGGGTGGAAAAAAACTGTGTCTATTTCAAGACTGTTAATCTTGATACGGATAGTATCGTTGCTGGCAAGCCTTATATCATCAAGGTGGGCAAGGAGGCCGATATCAAGACAAAGGCTGATGAATACACATTCCCTTTTGGTAACAAAACCACGGTAAAGGTAAAAGGACCTATCTATCAGGTAAAGGGTGTTGTTCCTCCTACATTTTCTGGTTCTGACGTGACAACGGAAGAGGAAATTTCTGGTGGTTATAAGGTTCAGTTCCATGGCTTCTATTACGACCCAGGTGCAGCTCCTCGTAATGCATACGTGGTAAATAACGGTAATATGTATCATCTTGATTCACCCTGGGAAAGCTTTGTGGGTACAAGTTGGTATATCACCATAACAGATGCACAAGGCAATGCCAAGGCGCTCTCGTTCAGCTTTGATGGTGATTCTTCTACGACAGCCATAGAGAACGTGACAAGACAAGAGGACGCTGCGGTTCAAACCGATGGGTTTGTTTATAACCTGAGCGGGCAACGCGTGGGCACCCGTAATAATATGAGCAATCTTTCTTCTGGCATATACATCGTAGCTGGTAAGAAGGTTGTTGTTAAGTAATGTATGAACGTCAAATCATGAGAAGAGCATTATTGAAAAATATATTTATATGAAAATAATGAAGCCTGTTTCAATGCGTGTTGAAGCAGGCTTCGTTGTTGATTGAAGTAAGTTTCGATGGCGAATGAAGCTTACTACGTTTTTATGCTCATTTGTATTCCTTTATGCTCCGTGGAAGAGGTATTCCTTTTGAATCTTCTCGGTGAGTCGAGTAAAGAGTTCTTCCACCAATTCATCTGCCACTTCGATGGCGTGGTTCAGAACCCCATCTGAGAAGTGCTGCAAGAGGTCTTGGGCTTTTATTGGGCTTTCCTTGTAAAGCTTCAAGTACTCTGTTTCCATCTCCTTCTGACGTTGGTCGTTCTCAGCCTCCAACTTGGCGTAAGCATCCTTGATGATAGGAGCGAAGGCATTATAGTCGGTCATGCCGAGTGTCATCACCTTGCGGAAACGCCAGTAGGCACTGTCGTCCTTGCATCTGCCATTAGCCACATGGGTGTAAAGCTCAGGGAAGGTTTTTACTCCCTGGTAGAGTGGGAGGAAGACGCTGAGGTCGCCCATGCCGAATGCGACGTAGGTGATGTGACCTATGGCATGAGGCAAATCCTTTCTTACCTGGATGATGTGGGTCTGCGTGGTGCGGAAGATAGATACTGGGCGATAAGGCTCTTTTCCATTCTCATGCAGATATGGATCATGATCGGTATGGTCATAATGGAAACGGAAGGCGGTGCGGAGGTCGGTGAGAGAGATCTTATGCGCAGCCTTGGCAAAGACAGGGAAGGTATTCTTGGTGACATCATTCTGGATGGCTGGTGAGAACATCTGCTGTAAACCCCATACACGTGGATAGTTATAGGTGGTGTCGAGTTTCTCATCACGAGAGTATGCCTTATGGAAATCGAACTTCGCCTTACCATGCTTGTCTTTCTCTGCCTCGGCATCATTTGGATCGTAAAGACCATTCTTCTCGGCAAACTCTATCAAGTCGGGTGCTGCCATGAAGTTCTCCTTGTCCTCTGGTGCGTAATCACGGAAACGGCTTTGGTTACCGGTAACGAAGTACTGGTCCTTTGGCATACGGCAAGCCAACCACTTATGTCCGCAAGCATTCTCCAGATACCATATCTCCTTGTCGTCGATGAATCCGATGCCGAATCCTTCTGCCGAACCATATTGCTCGATGAGCTTGCCCAAGCGTGCAGCTCCCTCACGAGCGGTGTGAACGTATGGCAAAACGATATTGTAGGTGCAGTTCTCGGCAAGTCCATTCTTCACGTATGGGTCAAAGGCAAGTGCTTTATCGCTTGAAAAGATGGTCTCTGTTGAACTCATGCCCACGCCAGCCGTATTGAATCCTGCGCTTCCCCATTCGCCAGGGAATTGGTAATCTGGCAATCCTGTATATCCCAAAGCCTCCTTAGGCAGTGGACAGCGGAATTTGCTGTCCTTTGCCACAAATTCCTCAGAGCCAAACTTTGTATCCTCATGTACTTCGATGTTGATGGCCATCAGCGCATCGAAGTCGCTGGAACGGCAAAGGTATTTGGCGCCATCTGCACTCTGCTCTTCGCCTACGATGATGGTGGTACACTCAGAAGGCAGCTTGCTGGCTCTCTTCTCTACATTCTCGAAAGAATTGTTTATTTCTTTTTTCATAATCGTTATGTTTTATGAATTGTATGGCTGCAAAAATACAGCTTTTCTTTTAAAGTGCAAGATATTTTCAGCAAAATTAAACTTTAAGTTCTGTTGCGCAGTGTGCAGCAGAGAATATTCAAGGCATAAAAAGTAAACCAAAATCAGTCCGCTCCAGGGGATATAGTCAAGGTGAGTGTGGATGTAAGGAATAAGTTAAATAACTACAAGAATCTCCTTGGAAATTTGGCATTATGCTTTTAAAACATTATTTTTGCAAAACGTAATAATTGAGCCCACTTTAAAAAGGAATAGATACACCTACCATAATGTATTAAAAGGTTATTATGACACGGTTGCAATAAAGACTGAGCCCACTTTAAAAAGTACAGAATCATATCTTTTGCCTTTGTAACTTATTGATAATCAATAGAACGTTTTCGACAAAATGACTTTTTCAAGTGGGCTCAGTAAAGATTTTACGGATAAAGTGAAATTATCACTAAATACAGACGCAAAATTGCAATTTCAATTCGATTTATCTTTTGAACAACTCTCATCTGAAATAATGAGAGTTGTTCAAACAATAAATTGGCAAGCTAATTATAGGTAATTTAGATTTTTTGAAGAAATTCTGCAAGATTAGCTTTTTCATCTAATCCTAGTTTCTTTCTTAATCTATAGCGATTAATTTCAACTCCTCTGACTGAAATGCTAAGGAGAGGTGCTATTTCTTTAGACATAAGATTCATTTTGATGTAGGCACATAACATCTTGTCTTTGTAAGTGAGTTGAGGATATTTAGTGTCGAGTTTCTTGAAGAAATCATCATGTACCGCATTGAAGGAACTTTGGAAGTTGTCGAGATCACCATCATGTTCCATATTGGTATCTATCTGGTTTATGAGTCGTAACATACCCCGTCGAATGCTAACCAAATTTCCCTCGTTTATAGTACGTGATAGATTTTCTGCGTCTTTCTTGATTTTCTGCAGAATTTCATTTTTCCTCACTACGTTGAGAGTAGTTTTGATTAACTCATCTGACTTATAGTTGAGTTCATTGCGCAATTTTTCCTCTTCAAGTTTGCTTATTTGCTTTTGTTTCTGGTCTATATCCTTTTCTAATACATACTTTTGCCGGCTCATCTCTGCATCTTTTAATTGAATGAGGCGTTTTCGTCCCTTTTTATATCGAAGGTAACTATAGTAAACGCTGCTTGCTATTACTACAATATAGAAAACATAAGCCCACCATGAACGGTACCATGGCGGAAGTACTTTTATGCGAATGCTGGTTATGATATCTTTGTCATGTGAATCTGGGCGAATCTTTACTTTAAAGATATAATCGCCTTCAGGTAAGTCAGTATATTCTTTTTTGGTAGAAGAAGTATATTCGCTCCATGACTTATCAAAGCCCTCTAATATGAACGAGTATGAGATGGATTTTGTTGGGCAGAAGTTGTTGCAGCCATATTCTATTCTGAAAGAATTGTCTTTGTATTTCATTTCAATTACTCTCTCATTATTGTCATGAATAAGCCTGTTGGAAAAGACAATGGAGTCTTTGCCATTGGTCGTATATATTTTCCGGATAAAAAGAGATAACTTGTCTTTTACAGTTTCTTGCTTCGAAGTCTTGAGAAGTGCAAAGCCATCTTCTGTTCCGATGAAAAACTGATGTGAATTTGCCGAAAATACATCTTCAAAGTCTTCTATCATAGCATCATTCCAAAAAGAATGCTTGGTATGCTGTTGCTGATTGTAGCATTTCAAAATACCATTGGCTACATACCAGATGTTCCCGAAAGAATCTTCTTTGATGTAAGTGTATGCACAATGTCCATCCAGAATCTGCTCTAGATGTTCATCTCGTTGTAAAATGTCTTTCTCTGTATTATAGCAGAAAAGACCTTTGCGAGAGGCGATGACAAGGTCATAACCAATCTGGGTAATATATACATTATCACCTTTTGGTAGTTGCTGATTATTATAATTCTTCTGTCGTAAGGCCTTTGTATAATTGGAATTTAAAGTAATCTTCCAGACGCCATCGCTTTTATTGGCAATCCAAACCTGATTGGATTTTGGGACCAAATACATGGTCTTTGCGGATAGGTTAACCTTTGGTATGTTATTCGTCACACCCCATTTTCCCCCTATTTTTCGCATTACTTCTAGTCCCCAATAAGTTCCAATAAGCATAATATTGGAATCTAAACTACAGGATTGGACATGCCAAACGCCGCGTTTATTAAACATTTCCGTCTGGTTGCCATCAATTATTCCAAAGAAATTTCTTCCTCCACAGAACAGTTTTCCGTCATGTTGGTATATGCAGTGAACCTGTCCTGTCATATTAGAGAGAGCATGTAGGTTAATAGGCACATTGATTGCATTAGGCATACTCATGGTGAAAAGGCCTTGATTTGTACCTAAATATAAGTTATTCTTGTACACTGATGAGCAATATCCTGCACCGATACTTGAGAGCTTGCTGTTGAGAAAATACAGTTGGGTGTTCAGTGAAACATAATCGATACCATTATCTAAACCAAGCCATAAGTTTTTTTCTTTATCAAACCTAAGAGATAAAATAGACTTATTTTGCAAACCGTTTTCTATGCCTATTTTTTCTATCTGTTGTTTTTTTATATTGATAAGCAGTAATCCGTCACTTGAAGTTCCAATGGCTAAGAGATCATTACAGATATGGGCACTGGTTACGTGGTGCAGGAAAAGATGGTTGTCTATTGTAGTGAAAGGTCTGCTAAATACTTTTCCGTCATATAAATATGTACCATGTTCTTGTGTGATAATGAGTAATTTGTCTTTGTAGGGCAAGAATTCAACAATCTTATTTTTGTTTAAAAAACTAGAGTTTGGAATATGTACGATTTTCTTGTTTATGATGTAAGATATTCCTTGCCTATTACTGAAATAGAGCTTGTTCTTTACAGGACCAGAACATGATACTCCATTGCAGTCAATAGGTATAATCTTTGAGTTTTCGTAGCAAAATATATACCTGTCACCTTGAAAGTAAATTCTATTATCAATGATGTGTATATTCCAAATGTTAGAAACAATCTGCGGATTAAGCCCAGATGATAGACTATGATAATCCAGCCCTCCAATTCTATTGGTAGAAAAATAACCAAATTCCTTTTGTGCTCCAACATATATACGTTTATCACTGTTTATCTTCAAAGATCTCATTTTGGCAAGGTGAGGAAGGGCATAGAGATTCCAATATACACCATCAAATTCAAGTAATCCTTTATTGTTGGCGAAGTACATCCAACCGTTGCTGTCTTGTTCTATGTTCCAGTTTTGACTGGCAGCATTGTAGGTATGACGATTGAAATTGGCAACAGGACGTTGCCAATACATCTGCGCTTGTAATGAGGGTGTTAATAGCAGTAGAAAGATAATAATAATATATTTAAACATACTTTTATTTTGTTGTTGTTTGTAATGAATGATGCAAAGATACATAAAAAAAAAGATTTCTCAAAATAAAAGCATGAAAAAGTTTGTAGTGGTAAATATTTGCGTAAGCTATTGATAATGAGAAGTATTTATTTTCGCAGAGAAAGTGATGATGTAGTTGAAGAGTGCATTTATAGTATTTGTGATGTAGTGGAAATTGGCCAACTAATGATAAAAAAGACTATCTTTGCCAACGAATTATTTGTCCTCGGACAGTAATGTTGTCTGATATGAGGGTACTCTCTTTTCTTAGAATAGTGTGTCGGGATACAGACGTAAATGGTATCTAGGATAAGGAGATGAACATCCTTCTCTTTCTTGACAATGAATATTTAGTGACTAACAATTAATAATTATTTATGAAAATGAGCAGTTTAAAACCAAAAACCGTTTACCGTAGATTGTTATCTCTGCTGGTGCTGTCGCTGGTGTGTTCACTTGTGCTTGCTCAAGGTGGTTTGATGACAGTAAAAGGTAAAGTAGTTGATGTGGCTTCGGAAGAAGTACTCATCGGAGTAACAGTAAAGGAAGTTGGTAGTAGTCGAGGGACGGTTACAGATTTGGATGGTAACTTCGTGTTGCAGGTTAAACCTAATTCTTCTGTTGAAATCAGTTATGTAAGTTTCAAAACCAAGACTTACAAAGCTAATGCTATACCTAAGATTATTCGACTGGAAGAGAGTGTAGAGGCAATATCTGAAGTAGTGGTAGTAGGTTATGGCTCACAAAAGAAAGTTAATCTTTCGGGATCTGTTTCTGCTATTGAAGGCTCAAAGTTGGCTTCCCAACCAGCTACAGATGCAGTCTCTGCGCTGCAGGGACAGATGCCGGGTGTAACTATTTTGCGTTCTAGTGGACAGCCTGGAAGTGAAACTTCAGGAATGCGTATTCGTGGATTCTCTTCAGCAAATAGTACATCTGCTTTAGTTTTGATTGATGGTGTAGAAGGAGACTTGGCATTGGTCAACGCTGATGATATAGCTTCCATTTCTGTCTTGAAAGATGCTGCAGCCTGTGCAATTTATGGTGCTCGTGCTGCTACAGGTGTAGTTCTCGTAACAACTAAGAATGGAACAGAAGGAAAAGCTAAGGTAACTTATAATGGATACTTTGCTTTCAATACTCCAGGCAATATGCCTGAACGACTTCCCGCATGGGAAGAGCAGAATATGATTAATATTGGCCGCATGAATAATAGCGGAAAGGTAGAATGGAACGAGGAACAGAGTGGTTGGGTCGGTAATCCTAATTTTAATTATCGTCCAAATAATAGTAACGGCCGCTGGGATTTATTTGAGGCAACCAATTGGGTTGAAGAAGGAACCCGTGATTTCACTACCCAGCAGAACCATACGGTAGCAGTGTCTGGAGGTACCAAGAACTTGAATTATATGGTATCAGGAAAGTACTATACCAAGAATGGTCTATTGCGATATGGTCCAGACGCCAATGAACGTTGGAGTTTAAATACCAAGGTGAATGCTAAACTTAATAAGTACGTCACTTTAGGTACTCTGGTAAGATATCAGTCTACCCGTACAGCCCAGAGTTCTTATGGTGCAGGTGGAATATTTAATCTGCTTTATTCTACCCGTGGACGCCAACCAATCTACAATCCTTCAGAGGATATTAATGATAGTCCTTATAATGGTGATTTGCAGGCGAATGCTATTGATATTATGAAGAATGGTGGTGCTAACCGTTCCAAGTATGAAGCTTATACAGGAAAAGTTTCTTTGAAGGTGGATAATCTTGTTAAAGGTTTGCATTTAAATTTGAATCTGTCCCGTTTGGCTGGTGTTTATACCAATAGTAACGAGAAGCGTATGCTCGTTTGGTATGATAGAAATGCTGATAAGGTTCGTTCTAAGGTTAACGACCCAAACTCTCTGTATAGGCAAAAAAATACCTCATATCAGGATTTGGCAGAGTTCGTTGCCAATTATGAAACTACCATTGCCAAGAAGCATAACTTCAATGTTCTCGGTGGTATGAGTTATGAGAATTATCGTAAGGATCAGATGGATGGAACCGTGAAGAATTTACTTTCAAACGATTTCTTCTCTTTTAACTATTATGATGCTTCAGAAGCAACTAATACTTCTATAGGAGATTATATCGGAACCTGGTCAATGATGTCGTATTTTGGTCGTCTCAACTACAATTACGATGAAAAATATCTCTTTGAGGCCAATGTTCGTTATGATGGTAGTTCTCGTTTGGCACCAGATAAACGTTGGAAAGCGTTCCCTTCTGTTTCTGCTGCTTGGCGTTTGAGTCAGGAGAATTTCTTGAAGGGGATTACATGGCTTAGTAATTTAAAACTCCGAGCATCTTGGGGCCAGTTGGGTAATGGTGCGGTTCTTGGTATGTATGATTATATACCAACCATTAATAATGGAAATTATATGGGTGAAAAGTTCTTCTACCAGAAGAATCTTGCATCTACTGATAAAACATGGGAAACAATTTCCACAACCAATATTGGTGTAGACTTTGGTGCTTTAAATAATCGTTTGACAGCGTCTTTCGATTATTACTGGAAGGTTAATGATGACATGCTTTCTTCATTACAGATGCCTCATGTAATCGGTATTGGTGTTCCTAATGTAAATGTCGGAAAGCTGAAGACCTGGGGCTGGGATTTTGAAATTGCCTGGCGAGATAAGATCAAGGACTTTAGCTATCAGGTATCTTTCAATCTCTCTGACAGTCAAAACCGCTTGGAGAAATATGATGGAGCAAATGTCATAGGAGAAGGCAACAGAGCACTTCTTGAGGGCTATGAAATGAATACAATTTGGGGCTATAAGACAGATGGGTATTGGACTAGCCGTGATGAATATCTGGCATACAAGGAGGCACATCCTGGTTATAAGAGTTTTAATGACGGTAAGATCTCAGGTGGTGATGTGAAGTATCTTGCTCAAGGCAATCCAGACCATCAGATTGGCGCGGGTTCTGGTACTAAGGAAGATCATGGAGATCTGGTATATCTTGGAAATTCCAACGCTCGTTACCTGTATGGCTTCAACATTTCAGCACAATGGAAAGGTTTTGATTTTTCAATGATGTTCCAGGGTGTAGGAAAACGCAAGATTATGATTGATGCCGCAGCAATAGCACCTTTCTATACGACATACCAGATGCCGTGGACGATTCACCGTGACTATTGGACCGAGGATAATCAAGATGCATTTTGGCCACGTCTCTATGACTATAAGACCAATAACGGTGGAGAAAACTTCAATTTCCGTCCATCAGACAAATGGGTACAGGATGCATCCTACTTGAGATTGAAGAACATTACTTTGGGTTATACAATCCCTTATACTAAAAAATATGTGAACAGTGTACGTGTATATATTACAGGCAATGACATTTGGGAACATTCAGATTTGTTGAAGGTATTTGATCCAGAGGCAGGCAATAATGTTGGCCGCAACTATTATCCATTTTTCCGGACGTGGGCGTTCGGTGTAAATATAACTTTTTAAATAGGAAATACAATGAAAAAGATATTTGTTCTAATGGCTTTTGCATCCCTGGGATTGACGGGGTGTGAATTGGATAGGTTGCCAGAGACAACCTTGGCCGATACTAATTTCTGGAAGTCTGAAAATGACTTTCGAGGAGCATGTAACAAATTATATGTTGATCTAGGGGGATTCTGGCAGGATACTCGTTCTGATGAAATAGTATCTACATCTCCAAATTCCGTATCAACCGGTAACAGAACAGTGCCAGCCACTTCTTCTGATTGGACAGATCCATATAATAAAATAGGTGTAGCCAACAATATTATTAAGCAGATAGGTGCTTCGGCGCAGGCAGAAACTGTCAAGAATCGTTGGATAGCAGAGGCTTGTTTCTTCCGTGCATTCCATTATTTTGATTTGGTCAAGAAGTATGGTAATGTCCCTTTGATATTAAAGCCTTTTACTTCCACCTCCGATCCAGATATCTATACGGAGCGTACTCCTCGTGAGCAGGTAATTCAGCAATGTTATAAAGATCTTGACTTTGCTTATGAAAATCTGCCAGATATAGACAAGCTGAGCGATGCTGTCAATTGGGGACGCGTTTCAAAATCTGCAGTTTTAGGCCTGTTGACCCGTATAGGTCTTTACGAAGGCACCTTCTCAAAATACCATAACTTGGGAAGCGATTATAAACTTCATCTGAAGAGAAGTATAGATGCTGCAGCGTTGTTGATTGCAAGCGGTAAGCATAGCCTGTATCCAGATTTTGAAAAAATGTTCCTTTTTGATGGTGAGGGACGTCAGAACCGAGAGAATGTGTTTGTTAAGGTTTATGGTCCTAATGGGGCTGGTACTACCACTCATAATAATTCACGCACATTGGAAAATTCTGTTTCTGTTACGCGCTATGTTATCGACCAGTTCCTCTATACGGATGGTTTGCCAAGGGAGAAGTCCCCATTTACGATTCAGAATGAAACACATTATAATGATGTTTTTGAAAATCGTGATCCTCGTCTGGCGATGACTTGCTATAAGTATAATGAAGATGCTTATAAGGGTGGTTACACTCCATTTAATAATGCTCATGGTTTTGGTTACCCTATTAAAAAAGGATTCATGTATGATGAGTGGCAGTTAAATGGAAAGGCAACGGTTGACAAGATGATTATCCGTTATGCTGAAGTTCTGCTTTCATATGCCGAAGCTCTCTATGAATATAATGGTTTCATTTCTGATGAGCAATTGGATAAAACGGTTAATACAGTTCGTAAGCGTGCAGGAATGTCTGCTAGATTGACCAATGAATTTGCGGAACAGAATGGCTTGAACATGCTTGATGAAATTAGAAGAGAACGCTTGGTTGAATTTGTTGACGAAGGTATCCATTACGATGATATCATACGCTGGAAAACAGCAGAGAAGGTTCTGCCTGTCTGCATTCTTGGTCTGAAGTATATTGAGGGCGAGACTACTGCTAGTCGTGAGGATTTAGCCAAACGATTGACAACAGAGAATGGAATGTTCAATGGGAAGAAGGTTGCCGGTCAGGCTGATCTATATGTCATAGAGGCAGAAGATACTCGCAGCTTTGATCCTGCTCGCGACTATTATTATCCTATACCAACTTATGAGATTGCGACCAGTAAAGGAGTGCTTGATCAAAATCCTAAGTGGTAATATGTTTTACGGTTTAAAATTGAAGACATGATGAAAAAGTTATTATATTGCATATTGATACTCATTACCGGCTTCACTGTAGTGAGCTGCAGTGACGATTCATGGGGGAGTGAAGGAGAGCCAGACAAGCAACATTGGTACTTCTTTGGCTTTGAGCAATGGCATACAAAGCCTAATGATATAAAAAAGGATGTGAACCAAGGTGAAACTCTCGTCATCCCAATGCATTTTTGGAGTGAGCGTCCTCAAAACGGTGTTCATGCAGAAGTTGAATATTTCATAGTGACGTCCTTACAATTAGGTGTTGACTTTCAGATTGTCAACGAATCGGGGACTGTCATTGCCCCAGAGACAGATGGGGGTTATAAGATGGTCTGGCCAAACTGTGAAAAAGGGACTCAAAATGTTTATTTGAAGGCTCTTCAAGGTGCAAAAGGAAAGATTACCTTGCAGACATGGAATCCAACTCGTAGTGGTGATGATAATATATCTACTACAAATACCATTATTATTGATCATGGTGATTACAAGGTTTCTGCCTTCACACAAAACTATAAAATGGAAATCAATATTAAATAGTTAATAGTTATTTATGAAAAATAAAATGCTTATTACCATTTGTGCTTTGCTGACAATGTCGGCGAGCACAGTTGCTCAATCCATACTAGATGCCAAACAGCTAGCTTATGCCAAGGCACATTTGAAAGATGCTGCTTATAGTCAAGCGTTTAGAAACTTGGTAAGTCTGGCAGATGATGATTTGTTGCTAAAACCACCTACGGTGATGACAAAGGAATATATTCCTGCCAGTGGTTCCAAACATGATTATGTAAGTTTGGCCCGTTATGCTTGGCCTGATGAAACTCAACCAAACGGACTTCCTTATGTCATGCGGGATGGTGTGTCAAATCCGGAACTGAAAAAATTTGATCGTAATAAACTTTCTGCCATGGCGAATGCAGTATACCGTTTGTCTTTGGCTTATTACTTTTCTGGAGAAGAAAAATATGCCCAAAAGGCAACCGAACTTATAAGAGTCTGGTTCATAGATAAGAAAACGAAGGTAAATCCTAACTTACGCTTCGCACAGCATGTTCCTGGCAAAGCAGATGGAAGATGCTATGGTGTTATTGACGCTTACTCTTATGTTAAAATGCTGGATGGAGTTCAATTGTTAGAAAAATCAAAGTCTTTCACGCAAAAGGATTCTAAACTGTTGAAAGCCTGGTTCTCGCAATTATTGAAATGGTTACTGACTCACCCGCAGGCCATTGAAGAAAGCTATCAGAAGAATAATCATGCTACAGCTTATGATGTGCAGGTTGCGGCCTATGCTCTTTACACAGGGAATAAGAAAGTGTTTAGTGATATAGTTGATAATTTTCCTAAGCGCCGTATTGCTACTCAGATCATGCCTGATGGCAAACAACCTTATGAGTTGCGCCGTACGCTGGCTTTTGGCTATTCACAGTTTAACCTCAAACATATAATTGATCTCATGCTGATGATTAAACATCAGGGGGTGGATTTCAGGCAGTACTGTGTTAGTGGCGAACATAGCTTCTTCAAAGCCATGGATTTTCTTGCTCCCTATATGGGGAAGTCTGTGAGTGATTGGCCTTATCAGCAAATAAGCGGCTGGGAAGATAAGCAGCAGGAAATGGCCAAGGATTTTTATCGTACCTATCTACTTGATGAGAGTCGCAAAGACTATCTTCAAATTTATCGCAATGTGAAGATGCGTGATTGGCGCGATTTGTTTGTTCTTACATACGAGAAACCAACTAAATTGGACAATGCTATGGCGCATGCAGACGAACAGTTGCATTATGCTTTGAAATGTACTTCGGAAGCCCGTAAGACAGCCAAGGGGAACAAGGTTAATCCTCGTAGTATTGATAAAGAAGGAAATCTGGTGTTAGTAGGACCAAAGGATTGGTGCTCTGGTTTTTTTGCCGGTACACTCTGGCAGATGTATCAATACAGTCATATGCAATTTTGGCGTGAGAATGCTGTAAGCAATACTTGGTTGATAGAGAGTGCAAAATGGCATAAAGGCACTCATGACCTTGGATTTATGATTGGAGACAGTTTTGGCAAGGCATATCAGTTGACGGGTGAACAGAGCTATCGTGATGTAATGCTTCAAGCAGCTCGTACGCTCTGTACCCGTTATTCTCCAAAGGTTGGTTGCATTCGGTCTTGGGATCATAATGCTGACAGATGGACATTCCCGGTAATCATAGATAACATGATGAATCTGGAGATTCTCTTTGAAGCCTATAAGTTAACGGGAGATAAGAGTTTCTATGACATTGCAGTAAGTCATGCCAATGTAACAATGAAGAATCACTTCCGTGATGACTATTCATCTTATCATGTGGTAGACTATGATCCTGTGACGGGAACTGTTCGTTCTCGTGTTACTCACCAGGGATATAGTGATGATTCTTTTTGGAGCCGTGGACAGGGATGGGCACTTTATGGTTATACTATGTGCTATCGTTATACCCACGATCAGCGTTATCTTGAGCAGGCTAAGAATATTGCCAAATTCCTCTTCTCGCTTAATAATATGCCGGAAGATGGTATCTTCTTTTGGGATATGAAAGATCCTTCTATCCCTGATGCGCCACGTGATGCATCGGCTGCAGCCTTAGTCGCATCTGCATTCTATGAATTGCAAGCATACGTAGGTGCAGAACTTGGTAAGCAGTATATTGCATATGCGGATAAAATAGTCAATTCGCTAATAGACCATTATCAGGCACCTGTTGGAAGCAATCAGGGATTCCTTTTACTCCATTCTACAGGTAATAAACCTGCTAATAGTGAGATTGATGTACCGATCAATTATGCAGACTATTTCTATATGGAAGCTTTAAGAAGGAAATCAATGTTGGTGAACTAATTTGCTATCAACTATATGTTCAGAATGAGGCGAAACGGTTATGTTTCTGCTTATTCTTATTGTTAGTACGACTGGAGGACCTCAGAGTCCTCCAGTCAGTTAACTGTAATTGAGAATAATTGCTATTGGAGCTGTATCTTCTCCAAGACATGAATATAAAACTTATGAATCATGAAAAGAATATTTCATTTTATCCTATTAATGATATTTCCATTTACTTCACTCAGTGCAACTGATGTAATTTCTGGACGACACCGAATTGATGCAGATTGGCAGTTTATCCGGCAGGATATGGCAAATGCATGGGAGGTGTTTCGTCCAGTTCAAGCAGGTAAACCGGAAAGTGTTCCTTTATGGAGCAATATCAATCTTCCTCACTGCTGGAATGAAACGGATGCAGTCAATCCTGATGTTAATTATTACCAGGGATATGGATGGTATCGTAAACTGGTGAACATCCAGAATCCATATCGTGGAGGTAAAACTTTATTGGAATTTGAAGGGGCAGGGCAGAGTACGCAGGTTTATGTTTATACCCAATTTGCAGGAAGTCATATAGGTGGCTATGACCGTTGGAAGGTTGATATTACCGATGCAGTGAAGAAGTTCATGCAGTCCGACGATGCTAAACGGTTTGATGGTAAGATTCCCATAGCTGTACGTTGTGATAATAGTAGAAATGTAGAACGCATACCTTCATCCATGTCCGACTTTAATATTTATGGAGGTCTTTATCGCCATGTAAACCTATTGTATCAACCTTCTGCAGCATTGGAAGAAATCCGGATGAATGCAGATTTGATGGAAAAGCAGATGACAGTAATGCTGCGTTTTTCAAATACCGGTGCAGAGGCTTTTCTGCGCCTTTTGGATCCACATGGTAAGGTTACGTACCAAAACAAGCAACCTATCCATATCACAAAGAAGGATTTGGATATCCCAATTCCTGTTATGAAACCCAAAATTTGGGATGTAGATCATCCGCAACTTTATACTCTGGAAGTAAAACTTAAGGTAGGTGATGAAGTTGCAACTTATTCTGCAAAGACGGGGTTCCGTTCTTTTGAATTCAAGGAGCATGGTCCTTTCTACCTAAATGGAAGACGCCTTCTTTTGCAGGGGACGCATCGTCATGAAGATCATGCTGGTGTTGGAGCTGCTATGACAGATGAGCAAATTCGCAATGAAATGAAGCAGATAAAAGATATGGGAGCCAATTTTATCCGTTTAGGCCATTACCAGCAATCTGACTTGGTTCTTCAGCTTTGTGATTCTCTCGGTATATTGGTCTGGGAAGAAATCCCTTGGTGCCGTGGTGGACTTGGTGGTTCCGAGTATCGTTCTCAGTCAGAACAGATGCTTGTCCATATGATAAACCAGCATTTCAATCATCCTTCTGTCATTTTATGGGGGCTTGGAAACGAGAATGATTGGCCTGGTGATTTTCCTTCTTTTGATAAGGCGAGCATCCATTCATTTATGTCACATCTGAATAATTTGTCTCATCAGTTAGATTCTTCTCGTAAAACAACGATTCGCCGTTGTGAATTTTGTAGTGATATTACAGATGTTTATTCTCCGTCAATCTGGGCTGGATGGTATGGCGGTGGGATGCGAGACTATCGCCAAATGACAGAAAAGGCAATTGCCAGGTATCCTCATTTTCTGCATGCAGAATGGGGAGGTGATAGCCATGTTGGACGTTTTTCAGAGCGTACAGATTTGGAGAATGTTATAGCGGGAGATAAAAATGGTGATTGGTCAGAGACCTATATGGTACATCTTTTCGACTGGACACTGAAAGAACAGCAAATGATGCAAAATCTTACGGGTACAGCTTTTTGGACTTTTAAGGATTTTTCTACTCCACTTCGACCAAACAATCCAATTCCGTATGTCAATCAAAAGGGTGTTGTTGAGCGTGATGGTACGCCAAAAGAAAGCTATTATGTTTTTCAATCATATTGGAGTAAGAAGCCAATGATTCATATATATGGTCATAACGTACCTACTCGCTGGGGAAAAACAGGGGAAGAAAAAGAGGTGTTGGTTTATTCCAATTGCCGTAAGGTAGAATTGTTTGTGAATGGAAAATCACAGGGTATAAAATGTCGTGATCTCCAAGATTATCCTGCAACAGGTTTTCATTGGAATGTTATTCTAGAGAAAGGTAAAAATAAAATCAATGCAGTAGGAATTATTGATGACAATCAGCTTTTAAAGGGCAAAGTTACTGGCAGTAATGTTCTTACGGATGTTATTATGCAAGAATATCAAACCTCTCTTTGGGGAAATCCCGATCATATACGTCTAGCATCTTATCCAATTGATAACAGAAAAATGAAAGGGACAGCAAATAATACAGAAAACAGGGAAGTGATGATTGAGGCACAAGTGGTGGACGCTAATGAAAATAAATGTTTAGATAATCATGATTTTGTTGTTTTTGACGTTGTTGGTGATGCTAAATTAGTTGAAAACCAAGGTACATCTACTGGTTCTCGTAAGATACAAACCAGCAATGGGCAAGCACGTATAAAAGTCCGCATGATAGAGTATAAAGATAATGCAGACATGAAAGATTCTGAGCATAGCGCTGTTGTGGCCGTTAAGATGTTAGGACTTCCTACAGCATACATTAAAATTTTTTAGCTTATTACGCTACTCTAGTGAATGCAAAAACGCATCTCCTGGCAGATAATCTGTTGAAGGGTGATAATAGACAAAGGAGACATGTTTGAGGCATCATCGGAAAAGAACTCGTTAAATGAACTGTTTTAAACAGCCTACGTCCTCATCGACTCAATCATTAAAAAGTTTGTAATGATGAAGAAAATAAGCAAAATCAAGTTTATGCTTTATTAACGAGAAGTTTTCTATAGGGGT
>OLGI01001601.1_pt1 | contig 19275 bp, 10 predicted proteins | sample 1605221 | NCBI WGS metagenome assembly OLGI01 (sample SAMEA3888915, study PRJEB22519) | human gut metagenome | biome: human gut; feature: human-associated habitat; material: faeces | place: Denmark | collected 2010 | reverse complement strand
GCAATCCTTCTATCTCTTCTTTTGAGTCCATAACGGACACAAGGTCAAGAAGTTCAAGCTGAGCCTCGTTAAGTACAGTACGTTTTGTTATCATATTATTTCCTCCATAATTTTATTCTTATAACTTTTGCAAAGATACACTGAATAATTGAAACCACCAAAGTTTTTTGGTGTTTTTTATAGAATATGAAGGAAATAATAGAGAAATCATGCTGATAAAGAAAAATAGGCGGCTCTCGGAATACGAGAGCCGCCTGGTATTTATAGTTTTTTGATTTCTTCGATACTTAATCCTGTAGCCTGTGCAATGATTTCTGGAGCTACATTCTGAGCCAACAGGCTGAGGGCAATAGCTTTTTTCTCTTCTGCTCTTCCTTCTGCTCTTCCTTCTGCTCTTCCTTCTGCTCTTCCTTCTTGCTTAGCATTGGTCAAGACATCGTTTTGTATCATGATGGCATTGAGATGCTCATCGTATGCATGACGTTCTGCATCAGACATCTCGTAATATTTCAGCTTTTTGCGAGCCTCTTGTAGTCCTGGAGCCTTGGTATCGGCAGCGATAACGCCGTTCTTTAGGTAGTTGACCCACTCCTCCAATGGCGATTTAGCTACACTATTAAATTCGTTGACACGAACAAGAATGTAGGTTGGGAAAATCTCTGAAGGTGATTTCCTTACGATATTGTCCTTCTCCTTGGTACTGATGATAAGTTGGTCCTTCGTATGCAGTCCCACGAAATTGTTCTGACCTACATAGATATAGTCAGAACCTTTTCCCAGGTCGAAGTAGAGAATGCTGATGGAATACACCTTCTTCACCTCCTTGTAGCTGTTGCCTAGGTTGATGTGTTCCGTGATAGCCTTGGCTACACCGTATAGCACACGCTCCAGATAGTATAGTTCACTGGTGTTTTGTATTTCTACGATGATAATTTCTCCTTTGCTATTCTTAGCTTTGATGTCCACACGGTTAAATTTGTCATCGGCAGCACTCTGATTGCCTTCACTTTCTAGAATGTCGATAATCTTTACCTCTTCGTTCAGGAAGACAGTGAGAAACCCCTCTAGTACGCCAAAATTGGCTTTCTGGCGGAGCAATCTTTTGATAGCCCAGTCGAAACGAATGTATCTGTCTTTAAGTTCTGCCATAATATCTTATTTTATTAAATGTCACATTTCGTCTGCAAATATACTACTTTATTCTGAAACTCGCAAGGATTTAGGGTAGAAAAGTTCTTTTGAGAAGAAAAAAGGCGGCTCCCGATATGTTCGAGAACCGCCTATAATTATGATGTGTTTATTATGATGAAACAGATGCTTATTCTACTGTGCAGTAGATATTGTCATTTGTCTTTCTTGTTGGATACAACTTAACTGTGTTGCCTGCTACTGTAATGTTGTCACCACCTGCTGTCAGGTTGTTGAGGCTTCCACCGAGGTTGACATCCCAACCACCATTAACGCGGAACTTCCAACCATCTGCTGTTACACCTACATTTTTAGCCTCAAAGCAATACTCTTCAGCATTCCATGTCATGGCTGCGTCTCCATCCCAATTGTTGAAGCCACCGATGATGCCCATGGTCTCAACCTTAGTTGCCTTGATGGTGCCTTCTCCAAGATTAACATCGAAGTAGTAGACACCCTCTCCAGCGTTCACGCCGATGTTTCCATTTGCGTTGGTTGTTGCAGCATCCGAGAATGTGTTGAATGTACCAGCATTGATTTCGTTGTCCCATTTTCCTGCTACACGCTGGAACTTGAACTGGAGACCAGCTCCGTTAGGATCGGCTACATATACATAACCAGTGTATACGCCCTTTGCCTCGTCCACGAGAGCGAGCTTCTGGTCAGAGCTCTTCCAACCGTCAGTTGCGCCAATGAAGTAGATGAATGGATCGTAGTTAACCTCCTCTAAGGTATAAGAGTAGTCCATCATGTTGATGGTGAGCTTATACTTACCAGCCTTGGCAATCTTACCAGCCTTAGCGTCACCGTTGGTCAGCGCACCAGTCATGCTGGCGTCGCCGTCAACCTTAGGACCTACTACGCCGGCAGCCCAGAGCTTATCTGCATCAATGTTTTTCTTAGGAATAATCTTCCAATACTGATCAGCCTTGGTTGTCTCGAATGTGATGGTGAAAACAGGATCATCATATACATCCTTATCGCTGTGCTTGAATGCCTTTGCGTCTTCTTTAGTCCAACCATTCTGATCTTTGGTTTTGAAGAACATATCGCCTACGAGGTAATAGCCTTCTTCTATAACTGGAGCCTCAGGAATAGCCTTTACCTGGAATGTTTCTGATGTAGCCATCTTGATAGCTGTAGCTCCATTGCTTACCCATGCGTCAAGAGTAGCATCGATATCACGCTCTTTAGGGCGCTTGCCAAACTTATCTACAATATAATTTACCAAGTCAGCTTTTGCCATGTTACCTTCTGCGTCAATATCGAAAGCTTGACCACCAATATTGATCTTGTAGGTTGGAGTGTAAGCAGCATCGGAAGAAGTAGGAGCAACAATGCTCGCTACTTTTACCTTCTCTGTTGCTACTTCAGCCAAGTTGATGACATCAACTGGAGTAACGCTACCTTTTCCGAATGCCACAGCTTCCTCCTGAGGATTTGTCTGTGGGTTACCCCAATCTGTGTAGTCCTCGGTGCAAGACACCATAGACATCAGCAGGGTCATTCCCAATAATATTTTCTTAATCATAATAGTCTATACTTTAAATGTTTTACAATTTAACGATGCTGAATGCACCTGTAATGTCGTTGAATGAGATGACATACTTGCCTTCTGCCAAACCGAGGTTAGAGTTGCCACCTGTTCCACATTTACCGTACATGTTGATAGCGCCATCTGTTGCGCCATATCCCCAGCTGGTATCCCAAGAACCGGCAATCTTGAACTTGAACTGTGCTGTGTCACCAGCAGGAACATCCATTACATAATACCAAGCGTGGTTCTCAACGCCCTCAGTGTTGTAAGGAAGCATTGGAGTATCACTCCAATTGTTGAATGAGCCAGAAATCTGGATAGTACCATAGTTGGTTACATTACCCTCGTACTTCACCATCTTGGCTGTATTGTCAGCGGTGTTGATTGTAATGGTGTAGTAACCTACTTCAGGAGCTACGATGTGACCACCGTCGCCACCACCATTACCACGATATGCGATTGTTCCCTTCTGAGAAGCATCGGCATTCATACTGAATTCCCACTTGAAGCTTGCTGGCAGAATCTTGAAACCAGCTTCAGTGCACTCGGCCTTCTCGTTGTAATCACCAGTAAGGAAGTAGTTGGTGTATTCAATCTCGCCTGCACCAGTCTTCTTGTCGTAAGCGAAGTTTGGCTTAAGGAACATAGGAAGTGCGTCTTCTCCAATGATCTTTTTGTTAGCCCACTTAGCGCCGAACATGTTACCTACAAGATACCACATTGTTGGAACAGCATCCTTCAGTTCAATATAGTAAGGCTTTACGTTGAGCTTTACTGAGTTTGAAGCGATAGGGTTCAGACGGCTTGTGCCCTCAAGGATGTAAGCGTTAACACGAACGTACATCTCCTGCTCGGCAGGAACATTACCTTCAGTCCATTTAAGTATCTTTACCAATGCCTTGTCCATTTCTTCTGCAGAGGCAGAAATATTACATTTCTGTGTGGTGTTGCTAAGAACAGCGTAATCTGGCACCTTTTCGCCACTCTCGTCTGCAGCAGCTTCATCAGTAGAAACTGTGAAGCTGTTGGTTGGAGATACCTGCACCTCGTAAGTTGCGTTGATTGGGGCATTGTCTGCTGTGTACTTAGGCTGTGACCATGTAAGACCAAGTTCTGTGGAATGCTCCAAATCAATAGTCGTAGTCGCATTGGCATATGCAGGAGTGTTCAACGCAAACTCTTTAGGCTGAATCAGCGTAGGGTTAGAGTCGTTGTCATCCGAACATGATGCGAATAAGCTGATGATGCCGACAAGCAGAGCACCAATTATATATTTATTCTTCATATTGCGTTTTCTTTAATAATTCTTTTATACTTTAGTTTTGAACCTCGTTATATCCGTCAATCTGTGTCAAGTTCTTGTTAGAAAGAACCTCTGATGATGGGAGAGGATATACATTATAGGTCTTGGCGAAGGTTGTACCATTAGCACTACCACCCTTAAGTTCCCAATTGTATGTAGCCTGACTGCCACCAAACTGATTGAAACGAATCAAATCGGTACGGCGAAGACCTTCGCAATATAACTCACGTGCACGCTCATCGAGCACGTCGTTAAGAGTATAAGAAGCACGTACGGCAGCGTGGGCACGATTGCGAAGAGCATCGATATACTTCTTTGCCTTAGCCGAGCTTTCACCATTGAGGTGCATCTCAGCCTCAGCTGCATTGAGGTAAGCCTCAGCTACACGGAAGAGGAAGAAGTCTATATCTACGTTATAGCTGTCGTGAGGAGTACCACCATTAGAATAGTTGTTATTCCATTTTGGTGTTGCAATACCCTTGACGAACTTATCGTTAGCACCAATCTCCAAAGTACGATCGCCGTCACTGTTGCCTTTACCCCAAAGGATAGCACGGTCATCAACGTTCATAGCACGGATTTCGGAAGCTGACTTGTTTACAACAACTTTTGGATTGGTAAAGAACTTCTCTACGAATTGTGGACGAACACGCATACCTGACCATGTGTTGGCAGTAGTGGCAGCATCCTTATCTGTAACAGTCTGCATCGTAGCATCCCAAAGAGCTGCAACAAAGAACATCGAGCCACCCCATCCCTGAGTCTTGTCACCATCTTGCATCAAAGGAAGAAGAGCCTCGCAGCTTGCACCATTTGAACCATTGTCGCCCATGAAGAGCAGGTCGTATGGCTTGTAGCCATTAGCCTTTGCCTCTGCAGACATCTTGCTGTCATCGAAGAGCTTATAGTCTGAATTGATAACCTTCTCGGCATATTCGAGAGCCTTATCCCAATATTGATTGTTCTGGCCATCGTTGTTAAGGTATGTACCTGCATTGAGGTACAGACGGCTTAAGAGCAGCCAGCATGTGCCTTTATCAATACGGCCATAGTCTGGGTCGCTGTCAGTCTCAGGCTTTGCCTCCAACAGGTCTGGCTCTGCAGCGAGCAATTCGTCCTTTACCCAGTTGAACAGGAACTCACGGCCCAACTGAAGAAGCTCTGCACGAGTGTAAGACTTGCCTTCCTCAAACTTTGAATTGTAAGTATGAGCCTGTCGTGGTGTCTCTGCCGAAATCTTATCAATGAATGTTGGATCACCGAAGAAGTCGAGCATCAAGAAATAGCTGTAGGCACGAATGACACGTACCTCTGCATACTTGGTTGGCTCTGCCTTGGCAGCGTCAAGACTTAAGAAGTGGTTCTCGTAAGAGATGTTCGACATCAGACGATAGTAGAGGTTCTTCAGAGTGGCATTACCCGGATCGAACTTATTGTAGGCAACATCTGCGATACCGCCATCTGACCACCAGCAGACAGCTTCGTCGGTAGGTACCTCGTTGAAGTTGAACAGGTTGCGTAGAAGGGTTGACTTACCTGCGTCGTCGATAGTGAAATCGGCATTACCGTCATTACCCTCCATGATAAGACCAGCATAGCACTTGCTGTATAAGCCCGTAATATTAGGATTGGCATCAACAGTAGGGTCAATGTTTCCCTTGTTCAAGTCATCCATGCAAGAGCTCAAGCTTGCTGAAAGCAGAAGAGCTACTGCTGGGGCAATTATGTTGAATTTATTGAGTTTCATATCGAAATCTATTTTAAAATGTTAGAAGTTAAGGTTCAGACCGAGCAGGAATGTGCGGCAACGAGGATAGATGTTGTCGTCCTTACCTGATGTTACTTCAGGGTCGATACCTTTATACTTGGTGATAGTAAACACGTTAGAGCATGAGGCGTAGATACGACCTGAGATACCCTTGTAGTTACCCATCTTCAATACTTTATCAAAATTATAGCCCAAAGTGATGTTATCGCATTTCAGGAAGCTACCATTCTGAACGAAGTAGTCAGTAAGAGGATAGTTGTATGAAGTCCAGCCCAAATTTACAATATCCTTTGTGCTGTTTTTGTAATATCCCTTAGCACTACAAATTTCTTTCGTATTTATTGCACCCTCAGCGTATCCATTGTAGAGATAGTTTCCGAGGCTTGCACGGAAGTTACTTCCGAGATCCCAGTTCTTGTATGCAATCTTGAAGCTGAAACCACCAGTCCAAGGAGCTACAATGTTCTTATAGAAGTATTTATCGTTCTCGTCAATAGAACCATCACCATTGCGGTCTACATAGCAACCCATGATAGGACGTCCGTTCTGATCGTATACCTGTTGGTAAACCAAGAACGAATTGGCTGGCTTTCCTACTTTATGATAGGTGATTGCCTGATCCTGACCTACCTTCATACCTGCCTCCATCAAATCACGACCACCTGCAAGTTCGGTAATCTCGTTCTTGTTGTAAGCAGCGTTGACGCTCAATTCTACAAACCAGTCCTTGGTCTGGATAGGACGACCTGTGATAGCTACCTCAAAACCCTTGTTTTCCAATGTACCTGCATTCATCAAGAGAGCATTGTCAAAGTTCTGACCTGCAGCGATGGTTGTTGTGCTGAGCAAGTCGGTTGTCTTGCGGATATAACCATCAAGGTTGATGGTGAGTCTCTGGTCGAACATACCATAGTCGAGACCTACGTTCCATGTAGTAGTCGTCTCCCAAGTCAATTCGTCATTGTATGCCAATGGACGGTAGAGTATTCCTGGGTTGTTGTCAATACCACCGATTGGATAGAGGAAGTGATTACTTGTACTCTTCTTATAGGTAGCGGTGTAGTACTCTCTACCTGTATCCTGCTGACCGGTCTTACCCCAACCAAGTCGGAGTTTCAAGTCGCTGATAGCATCAACATCTTTCAGGAATTTTTCGTCTTTGATACGCCATGCGAAGGCTGCTGATGGGAAGAAACCCCAACGGTGTCCGTCTGCAAAGCGGCTTGAACCATCATAACGGGCAGTGAATGTAAGGAGGTAACGATCCAACAGAGAATAGTTGGCACGTCCATACCAGCTGACGAGATAGGTCTGACCTTTCCAGTAGCTTGCATCGTAAGACTTCACGGTTCCTGCAAGAGGTTCGCCCTTGTCGTTCTTACCTTCGTTGGTAGAAGGATACATTGATCTGCTCCACTGGTCTCCCCAATATTTCATGTGGCTATATTCGTAACCAGCCATGATGTCGAAGTGGTTAGCCTTGTTGAAGTCCTTGGTGTACTGAGCATAGGCAGTAGCTACAACGTTATACTTCTTCTCCTTATTTTCGCTGTTGCCACCATAGTAGAATCCGTATGTAGATTGTGGATTGTTGGTGTTGTACTCTCCACCCGTGCTATATTCTCCAGCTATGTTGGCATGAAGATGAAGGTCTTCGAAACCATGTATCTTATAGTCTGCCTCTACATTACCCAAGAGAATATGCGCACTCTTGTAGAAATCGTAGTTTTCAACTTTTTCTACAGGGTTTGTTGGAGCATCGTCGTTGCGGTTATATGGGAATGTAGGGTCGTATGAAGTAGTAGGTAATGCCCACTGCCAATAGCCACCCCAGTTCTTGAATGTTTCGTCGCTGCTCTTTACTGGGCGGGTAGGATCCATGTTGATAGCTGCACCTACTGCATCCTGTCCACCTGGATTTGTTTTTGAGTAAGAATACTTACCGTTGATATTAATGTTAAGGTGCTTGTCGAACAATGATGGATTGATGTTGAAGCCGGCAGTAACTCGCTTATAGTCAGAACCCTTCAGGATACCTTCCTGGCCAGTGTAACCAACGCTGACACGATAAGGCATAGACCAAGAGTTCTTGCTGATGCCACCTGTTAAACTTACATTATGCTCATGGCTGACAGCTGCACGGTAAATCTCGTCCTGCCAGTCGGTATCGTATGTGCCGGCAGAATAATCTGGAGTTCCATCTTCATTGAACTTCTTCCAGCCTAAACCTTTGTAGGCAGAAGAATCTTCACCATAATAGTTCTTGATGAAGTCTGTATATTCGGAAGCATTCATCACATCCATCTTCTTGGCAACAGTACTTACCGAAAGTGTACCATTGTAAGAAACTTGTGGCTTCTGGCCGCTGCGACCCTTCTTGGTTGTAATGATGATGACACCATTGGAACCACGGGAACCATAGATGGCTGTAGCTGAAGCATCCTTCAATACGGTGAAGCTCTCGATATCGTTAGGATTGACAAGAGAAAGAGGGTTGTTAACACCCTTTGTATTATTGTTATCCATAGGCATACCATCGATAACAATCAATGGGTTGTTGCTCGCAGTAAGAGAAGCACCACCACGGATACGAATCTGTGCACCATCACCAGGAGCACCCGTTGATGAGTTGACATTTACACCGGCAATTTTACCTTGGATCATATCCTGTGCAGAAGTAATGATACCATGGTTCTTCTCGTCTGGCTTGATAGCTGTAACAGAACCGGTTAAGTCGTTCTTCTTAGCCACACCATAACCGATGACAACGACTTCGTTCAAAGACTTAGAGTCATCTTCCAAGGTAATGTTCATCTCTTTAGAAGCCTTCACGGTCTGTGGAGTCATTCCCAGATAGGTGAAAGTAAGATTAGTACCTGGAGCTGCGTCAACAGAGAAGTTACCATCCATGTCGGTAATACCTACTGCCTTACCGTTCACTGTAATGGTAGCACCCATGACAGGCTCACCGGAAGCATCCTTCACATGTCCCTTAATCGCATTAGTCTGCGCAAAGGAACTCACCGTCAGAAGCAGACCACCTGCGAGGGTCAATGCTCTGAGAGGCAATTTAAATTTTACCTGCTTCATCATTTTGCTTGATTTTTAAGTTTATGTTTATAATTATATTTAATTCGTAGTTGAATATCATTGTTAGTCTCTGGCCTTGTTTTATAAAAAATAGGTCGAGGTTTTGCGTTGCTTATTCTTTCTGGGTGCAAATTTACGGTGTTTTTCGATACAATGCACTATTTTTTAGTTAATTCCGTTATTTCTTATGCGCAAACGTTTGCACTTGATTTGCTTGATATTAATCAAGAAAAAAGGTACAAGATAACGGATATTTGTCTAATTTTGCAGCGTAACTTTGAAACAACATGAACGAAAATAACAATATAACAATGAAGGATATTGCTCGCGACCTGGGGGTAAGCATCGCCACGGTGAGCCGAGCATTGAAGGACAGTCCGAGAATCAGTGCTGCCCAGAAGGAGCGTATTCAAGCATACGCACGTGAACATAACTTCTATCCGAACGTCATCGGCGAGGCTCTTCGCCACAGCAGGGTGCAGCCGATGAAGGTAATCGGAGTTATCATCCCCGAGATGGTTCACTATTATTTTATGTCTATCCTCTCGGGAATTGAGGAGGAGGCGAGAGCCAGGGGATATCGTGTGATGGTGGCGCAGAGCAAGGAACGATACGACCGAGAGGTGGCTATCTGCGATGACTTCTATAAGAATAAGGTGTGTGGCATCATCGTTTCGCAGGCGAAGGATACCAAACAGTATGACCATTTCGAGAAGTTGATGGACAATGGTGTGCCGCTCGTTTTCATCGACCGAATCTGTACGGGGGTAAACTGCTCCAGAGTGGTGGTGGATGACTACATGGGCGCCTTCACCGCCGTGACCCATCTCATTGATACGGGCTGCAAGAAGATAGCCTTCTATGGTTCGCCAATGAATTTGGAGATTTCCAAAAACAGATACAACGGTTATCATGATGCCATCGTGAAGCATGGACTGACCGAGAACCCTGACTGGGTGAGAATCTGCGATAACCGTGCGCAGGCTGAGGCTATCACGCCTGAAATCCTGGAGCAGGATGAAGTGCCGGATGCATTCTTCGCCATCAACGACGATACCGCCATCGGCATCCTCTATACCGCCAAGCGCATGGGATACGCTGTGCCTGATGACATCAGTATCTGCGGTTTTACCAATGGCGACCGTGCCAAGGCATGTGACCCTATGCTTACCACCGTAGAACAGCGAGGTGTAGCAGTGGGTGAGGAGGCGGCAAATATCCTCATCGGACAGGTGGAAGGATCCATCCAGAAGGATGATGTAGAGAAAAGAGTGGTGAGAACCCGACTCGTGGTAAGAGGAACTACGAGATAAGCTTGAACTTTGAACACCGAACTTTGAAATTTAAAATAACAACAATATGACACAAAAACCTGATTTGAGTTTCTGGAAGCTCTGGAACCTGAGCTTCGGTTTCTTCGGGGTACAGATTGCTTACGCCCTTCAGAGCGCCAATATCTCCCGAATCTTTGCAACGTTGGGTGCTGACCCACACAACTTGAGTTATTTCTGGATTCTCCCTCCATTGATGGGAATCCTGGTACAGCCTATCGTAGGTACGCTGAGTGATAAAACCTGGTGCCGATTCGGTCGCCGCATCCCTTATCTCTTCGTGGGTGCCACGATTGCTGTCCTCGTGATGTGCCTGCTGCCGAATGCCGGTTCGCTGGGGCTTACCGTGAGCGGAGCCATGCTCTTCGGCTTGATTGCCCTGATGTTTCTGGATACGAGCATCAACATGGCGATGCAGCCTTTCAAGATGCTGGTGGGCGACATGGTGAACGAGAAGCAGAAGGCGAAGGCTTACTCTATCCAGAGTTTCCTCTGCAATGCCGGTTCTGTGGCTGGTTACATCTTCCCGTTCCTCTTTACCTTCCTGGGTATCAGGAATGTGGCAGAACAGGGCGTGGTGCCTGATTCCGTCATCTGGTCGTTCTATGTGGGTGCTGCCATCCTGATTCTCTGTGTTATCTACACCACGATGAAGGTAAAGGAGTGGAATCCGCAGCAGTATGCGGAATATAATGGTGTAGCTGGTGATGTGGAAAAGGAAGAAGAGGGTAAGGCCGATTGGATTACGCTCTTGAAGAATGCTCCATCTACCTTCTGGAAGGTGGGACTGGTACAGTTCTTCTGCTGGGCTGGCTTCCTCTATCTCTGGAACTATTCTACCGGTGCCATCGCCGAAACCGTTTGGAATACCACCGACCCTAAGTCGGCTGAATTCCAGGAAGCAGGCAACTGGGTGGGCATCCTCTTTGCCGTACAGGCTGTGGGCAGCGTGCTTTGGGCTGTGGTGCTTCCTCAGTTCAAGAACACCAAAATGGCTTATAGCGTGAGCTTGCTAATTGGCGGCGTGGGCTTTGCTCTTATCCCATTCCTGCACGACCAGTACTTGCAGTTTATCCCATTCCTGATGATTGGTGCGGGTTGGGCAGCCATGCTGGCAATGCCATTCACCTTTGTTACCAACGCCTTGCAGGGCTATGGTCACATGGGTGCTTATCTGGGCTTGTTTAACGGAACCATCTGTATTCCTCAGATTGTGGCTGCCATCTGCGGCGGCACCATCCTGAGCTTGATTGGTTCTCATCAGAGCGACATGATGATTGTGGCTGGTGTGTTACTCATCGCCGGTGCTTTATCTGTCAGTAGCATCAAGGAAAACTAATGCAAACGTTTGCATTTGTTTTTCCTCGATTTGTGCAAAAGAACCGTACTTGTTACGGATATTTTTGCTAATTTCGCATCGGAAATAAAAATAATAAATAACTAACTTCTAAATGGAGTCTTATGACAATTCATTTTAACATAGAATACAAAACCTTGTTCGGCGAGCAGCTCGTCTTGAACATTCAGAAGGAGGATGAGGAACTTAGGTTCCCGATGGCTACTCTCAATGGCGAGAGATGGTCGTTTGACTGGTGTGTAGAACAGCCAGCAAAGGTTTACACCTATTATTATAGTGTAGAGCGCGATGGCAGGGTGCTCAAGACCGAGTGGCTTCTCGTGAAGCATCGTCTGGAACTGAACGCCACCAAGGCGGATGTGTTCACCCTCTATGACAGTTGGAAGGTGATACCTGAGGATGCTTATCTTTACAGCAGTGCCTTCACCAATTGCATCAATCACCAGGCTCCTGAGGAGTTGGCGATGCAGAACTGTGCCAAGACCGTACGCCTCATCGTGCGTGCCCCACAGCTTCGTGATGGAGAAAGACTCGGACTGTTAGGTGCCGACAACGTGCTGGGTGCATGGAATGCAGAAAAAATGCTGAAGATGACACAACACACCTATAACGAATGGGTGGCAGATGTGGATGCTGCTCATCTGCAGACCGCTCACATGGAGTTCAAGTTTGTGGCTTACAACGAGAAGAAGGATCTGCTTTTCTGGGAAACAGGCATGAACCGCACCATCGACCTGCCGGAGATGAAGGCAGGCGATGCCATCGCTTATGAACTGGACCAGGCTTTCTTTGCCCTCTACAACCGCAAGGTTGCCGGAACGCAGGTGCCAGTATTCTCCTTGCGCAGCGAGAAGAGTGCCGGAGTGGGCGATTTCGGCGACCTGAAGACCATGATAGACCTCGTGGCTTCTACCGGTCAGAAAGTTCTTCAGCTTCTGCCAATCAATGATACCACCATCACCCATACCTGGACGGACAGTTATCCATATAGCTGCATCAGCGTCTTTGCCATCCATCCGATGTATGCCGATCTGAATGCGTTGCCAGCGTTGAAGGACAAGAAGGCTCGCGAGGAGGCAGAGAAGACCCGCAAGGAACTCAATGCCTTGCATCAGATTGATTATGAGAAGGTGAATGATTACAAGCAGGATTATCTGCAACAGATATTTGCACAGGAAGGTAAAAAGATGATGTCGGGAGCCGATTTCAAGGCTTTCATTCAGGATACACAACAGTGGCTCGTGCCTTACGCACAGTATTCTTACCTGCGCGACAAGTATGGCACAGCTGACTTCACTCGGTGGCCAGACCATCATGTTTGGGATGAGGCTGAGCGCAAGGATTTGACCAACCCTGAAACCGAGGCGTACCAGAATGTGGAGTTCTTCTACTTCGTGCAGTTCATTCTGAACAAGCAGATGCAGGAGGCGCACGAACATGCCAAGACGAAGGGGGTTATCCTGAAGGGCGATATTCCTATTGGTGTACATCGCCACAGCTGCGATGTTTGGATGGAGCCTAAGTACTTCAATCTGAACGGTCAGGCGGGTGCTCCACCTGATGATTTCTCCGTGAACGGTCAGAACTGGGGATTCCCTACCTACAACTGGGATGAGATGCTGAAGGACGGTTGCCAGTGGTGGACCCGCCGCTTCCAGAATATGTCGAAGTTCTTTGATGCCTATCGCATCGACCACGTGCTCGGCTTCTTCCGCATCTGGGAAATCCCTGTGGATAGCGTGCATGGTTTGCTCGGACAGTTTGCCCCAGCCCTCGGCATGACCCGTGAGGAGATTCAGAGCTACGGCTTGAACTTCCAGGAGGACCGCTTCACACGTCCGTTCATTACCGACTGGGTATTGGACCGCATGTTCCATGAGCGTGCCGACGAAGTGAAGGAGAAATATCTCGACCGTCTGGATGAGGAGCGCTATCAGATGAAGCCTGAGGTAGATACCCAGCGCAAGGTAGAGGCTCTCTTCCAGGATGTAACTGATGAGAAGGAAATCTGGTTGCGTGATGGCTTGTATGCCCTGATTAGCGATGTGCTCTTCGTTCGCGACCGCAAGAACCCAGAACTCTTCCATCCACGTATCTCGGCACAGCTCGACTTTATCTACGAGTCGCTCTATGATGTTGACAAGGCTGCGTTCAATCGTCTTTACAACGACTACTTCTATCGCCGCAACAACCGGTTCTGGTATGGCGAGGCGATGAAGAAGTTGCCTAAGCTGGTTCAGGCTACCCGCATGCTGGTTTGTGCCGAAGACCTGGGTATGGTACCAGACTGTGTGCCATGGGTGATGAACGAATTGAAGATATTGAGTCTGGAACTCCAGAGCATGCCAAAGGATCCATCGGTTAAGTTTGGTCATCTGAGCCGTAACCCATACCGCTCTGTCTGCACCATCTCAAGTCATGATATGCCTACCTTGCGTATGTGGTGGGACGAGAATATCTCCCGTACCCAGGAGTATTACAACACGATGCTCTATCGTGAAGGACCTGCTCCTCATCCACTCCCAGGTTGGTTGGCAAGAGACATCATCTCCCGCCATCTCACCTCTCCATCCATGCTCTGCGTATTGAGCGTTCAGGATTGGTTGGCCATCGATGAAAAACTCCGTCTGCCAGATGCCGATGCCGAGCGCATCAACATCCCAGCCAATCCAAAGCACTACTGGCGCTATCGCATGCACCTGAGTTTGGAAGAATTGGCTGCCAGCAAGGAGTTCATGGAGAACATCACCGAACTGATAGCTCAGGGTGGCCGCAACTAAAATGTTGCAATAGCAAATGCAAAATCGTGCAAACGTTTGCACCTTGATATACGGAAAAATACCCTCCCATTTAGCGGAGGGTATTTTTGTTTTTTGTATCTTTGCACTGTCTTAAGAATAAACAGATTATGATTAAGGTTAACTAACAAGGATTCAAAAAAACAAGAATAAGCAATAACTGAACAGTATGAAGAAACTGAATGTATTAGTGATGGGCCTCTTGCTCCCGATGTTGGCAGCAGCCCAGACCGTTAAATCACCTGACGGCAATGTCTCAGTGACTTTCTCTTTAACCGAAAAGGGACAGCCTACCTACGAGATGAGTTATAAGGGAAAGACTGTATGTAAGCCATCGCATCTCGGACTGGAGCTGGCGAAGGATAAGCACGCCTCTAAGGGTATGGAGGAAACCAGCCTGATGGATGGTTTCACAGAAACCGGCAGCAAGACATCGACCTTCGATGAAACCTGGAAGCCAGTATGGGGCGAGACTGCTACCATCCGCAACCATTACAACGAGATGGAGGTAAACCTGAACCAGGCTTCATCCAAGCGTAACATCACCATACGCTTCCGTGTATATGATTATGGTATGGGTTTGCGCTATGAGTTCCCTCAGCAGGAAAGCCTGAACTATTTCGTGATTCAGGAGGAGCATACCCAGTTTGCCATGGCAGGCGATCATACCGCTTACTGGATTCCTGGCGATTACGACACCCAGGAGTATGACTACAACATTACTCCATTGACCGGTATCCGTCCAGTCATTGCCAAGAACCGTGAAGCTTACAAGAGCAATTCATCTACCACTGTCTTCTCGGATACCGGTGTTCAGACATCGCTCCAGATGAAGACCAAGGATGGTCTTTATATCAATATCCACGAGGCTGCCTGCCTGGATTATCCAACCATGCACCTCAATCTCGACGAGAAGACATTGACATTCGAGTCTTGGCTTACTCCTGATGCCGTAGGCAGAAAGGGATTCATCCAGACTCCATTCAATACTCCTTGGCGTACCGTGATGGTGAGCGATGATGCCCGTGATATGCTTTCATGCAAGTTGACGTTGAATCTCAATGAGCCTTGCAAGATCGAGGATACTTCATGGATTCATCCTACCAAGTACTGCGGTGTATGGTGGAACATGATTGTTGGCACCAAGACCTGGAGCTATACCAACGACCTGCCATCAGTTCGCCTCGGTGTAACCGATTACAGCAAGTGCAAGCCTAATGGTACCCATGGTGCTACCAACGAGGAAGTAAAGCGCTACATCGACTTTGCAGCCAAGAACGGTTTGCAGGAGGTGCTGGTAGAAGGCTGGAACGAAGGTTGGGAAGACTGGTTCGGTCATCAGAAGCTCGACGTTTTCGATTTCGTGACTCCATATCCTGACTTCGATATCAAGATGCTCAACGACTATGCTCATTCCAAGGGCGTGAAGCTGATGATGCATCACGAGACCTCTTCTGCTGCTCTCAACTACGAGCGTCACATGGAGGATGCCTTCAACCTGATGAACAAATATGGCTATGATGCCGTGAAGACAGGTTATGTGGGCGATATCATCCCAAGAGGTGAGTATCACTACAGTCAGTTGATGAACAATCACTACCAGCGTGTCATCGAGACAGCAGCCAAGCATCATATCATGGTAAATGCCCACGAGGCAACCCGTCCTACAGGTATCTGCCGCACCTGGCCTAACCTGGTGGGTAACGAGAGTGCCCGTGGTACAGAGTATGAGGCATTTGGCGGCAGCAAGCCTTATCACACCGTGATGTTGCCATTCACCCGTCTGCAGGGTGGTCCGATGGATTATACTCCTGGTATCTTCGAGACCAAGCTTTCTGAGTGGAGCAATAACAAGAGCTATGTTCATACCACTCTCTGCGGTCAGCTTTCGCTCTATCTCGTGATGTACAGTCCTTTGCAGATGGCAGCCGATCTTCCAGAACATTATGAGAAGTATGACGATGCCTTCCAGTTTATCCGCGATGTAGCTTGCGACTGGGATGACTCTAAGTATCTGGAGGCAGAGCCAGCTAAGTATATCACCGTAGCCCGCAAGGCAAAGGGCACAGACAACTGGTTTGTTGGTGGCAAGACTGATGCAACCCGCACATCCGTAGTAAAGCTCGACTTCCTTGATAAGGGCAAGAAGTATGCTTGCGCCATCTATCAGGACGGCAAGACTGCCGATTACGAGAAGAATCCTAAATCTTACCAGATCATCCACAAGACTGTGAAGAAGGGTGATGTCTTGAAGATTAAAGAAGCACGTGGTGGTGGTTTCGCCATCTCATTGCTTGCTAAATAATGATAGAACTTTGTAAATAGCTAAAAGGTCTCCCTCCACCGAGGGAGACCCATAGCTTTCTATTTTGACTACTACCCATTTAATAATATAGATTCAATTAACAATATAGATAATGAATATCCAAAAACTAATAATTGCAGCATTGACAGCATCGATTTTACCAACTTCATTGAATGCGCAGCAGACATTCAATGAGATGATGTATTCCAAGGAGAAAACCATGTTCGTTCTCAATGCCCCAACAGCCGGCAAGTCTTCTGTTACCATCCGTCTTTATAAGGATGGACAAAAAGGTAAGGCTTACAAGACGCTGAAGATGAAGAAGATGGGCGATGAGCGATGGGAGGCTACCGTGAAGGGCGACCTGAAGGGTAAGTTCTATACCTTTGATATCGGTAAGGGTGAAACTCCGGGTACATTTGCTAAAGCAGTAGGCGTCAACGGAAACCGTGGTGCTATCGTTGATTTGTATGATACCGACCCTGTGGGATGGGACAAGGATGTGCGCCCTGCCATCCAGTCGCCAGCCGACCTCGTTATCTACGAGCTTCACGTGCGTGATTTCTCCGTTTCTCCTACATCGGGTTTGAAATATCAGGGCAAGTATCTCGCCCTCACTGAGCCTAAGGCTATCGAATATCTCAAGAACCTCGGCATCAATGCCATCCATTTCCAGCCGGTATTCGATTACGCATCCGTAGATGAAACCCAGCTTAACAAGCCTCAGTTCAATTGGGGCTACGATCCGAAGAACTATAATGTGCCGGAAGGCAGTTACAGCACCGACCCTTATTCGCCAGAAACCCGCATCAAGGAGTTCAAGGAGATGGTGATGGCGCTTCACAAGGCTGGCATCCGGGTGATTTTCGATGCCGTGTATAATCATACCTTCGATATCAACGGCAGCAACTTCCAGCGTACTTACCCTGATTATTATTATCGCAAGAATAAAGATGGAAAGTATAGCAATGGTTCCGGCTGCGGCAACGAGACCGCATCAGAAAGGCCTTTGATGCGTCAGTTTATGCTGGAGAGCGTGAAGTATTGGATTGATGAATTCCATATCGACGGCTTCCGCTTCGACCTGATGGGTGTTCACGATATCGAGACCATGCAGGCAATCCGTGAGATGGTAAACCGCATCGATCCTAGCATCTATATCTATGGTGAGGGCTGGAGTGCAGGCAGCTGTGCTTATCCTACCGAAAAGCTCGCCATAAAGGCGAATACCCATCAATTGAATGGTATCGGTGTCTTCAGCGATGATATGCGTGATGCACTCCGTGGTCCTTTCTCTGATGACCATAAGGGTGCGCTCCTGGCTGGTCTTCCTGGCGAGGAGGAGAGTCTGAAGTTCGGTATCGTGGGTGGCATCGCTCATCCGCAGGTAGATATGAACAAGGTGAATTATGACAAGAAGCCTTGGACCAACAACCCAACCGAGCAGATCAGCTATGTAAGCTGCCACGACGACATGTGCTTGGTTGATAGATTGAAGGCGAGCATCCCATCCCTGATAGATAAGAATATCCCGGAAGAGATGCGTACTGCCGAGTTGCTCCGCATCGACCAGCTTGCCCAGACCTGTGTGTTCACTTCGCAGGGTGTGCCTTTCATCCTTGCCGGAGAAGAGATGCTTCGCGACAAGAAGGGAGTGCACAACAGTTTCAATTCTCCAGACAGCATCAATCAGTTTACCTGGACCAATCTGCAGAAGTATCCACAGGCGTTCACCTTCTATAAGAATCTGATTCAGCTCCGCAAGAACCATCCAGCCTTCCGTCTTTCTACAGGCGATAAGGTGCGTCAGCATCTGGAGTTCCTGCCTAGTCAGGATGCTAAGGGCAATAAGCAGATTTGCCTCGTTGGTTTTCAGCTCAAGAACCTGGAGGGCATCGATGCCTGGAAGCAGATCATCGTCATCTATAATTTCAACAAGCAGGCAAGGAAGATGCTGATTCCTGAGGGCAATTACACCGTGGCTTGCTGCAATGGTGTTATCAACGAGGAAGGTCTGGGCTTCATCTCTGGCAAGGAAGTAGAGGTTGCCCCTCAGTCTGCCTTGATTCTTTATCAGAAATAGTCTATATATAATAAGGTGTAAGAATAGTCTATATATATAATAAGGTGTAAATATGAAAAAGATAATAGCTTCATTAGTGCTTATGGGTAGCGCAATAAGTATGAATGCGGCAGTCAACGTAAGCCGCATTGAACCTACCGACTGGTATGTGGGCATGAAGGATGCTTCGCTCCAGCTGATGGTGTATGGCAAGGATATCAAGAATGCCGATGTTACGGTAGATTATCCGGGTGTGAAGGTGGATAGCATCGCCCGCCTCGATTCTCCTAACTACCTGCTGGTGTATCTCAATCTCGATGGTGCCAAGGCAGGAGAGATGACACTCAACTTCAAGCAGGGCAAGCAGTCGAAGAAGGTGAAGTATGTGTTGAAGAACCGTGAGATGGCGGGTGACAAGCGCATCGGTTTCTCTAACGAGGATGTGCTCTACATGCTGATGCCCGACCGCTTTGCCAATGGCAATCTGAAGAACGATGCATTCAAGAACATGCGTGACAAGACCTGCGACCGCACGG
>OLGI01001542.1_pt1 | contig 19616 bp, 19 predicted proteins | sample 1605221 | NCBI WGS metagenome assembly OLGI01 (sample SAMEA3888915, study PRJEB22519) | human gut metagenome | biome: human gut; feature: human-associated habitat; material: faeces | place: Denmark | collected 2010 | reverse complement strand
GCTGTTCCCCAAAACCGACACGAAAACCGCCGTCCGGGCCATCATGGCGGACTGACCGATATAGCAGAAGGAGAGGACCTTATGTCAGATTACAGCGCCTTTTTCTTAATGAAGCCGGAGGATGTGAAGCGGTACGCCGTGGATGTGCTCCATTTTTTCCAGCCGGATGAGGAAACCGATTGCGTTGAGATCGGCGACGGCAACATCAACTATGTGTTTCAGGTGCGCTCCCGGCGGGACGGCCGCTCCGTCATCGTGAAGCAGGCGGACAAGCTGCTGCGGTCCTCCGGCCGCCCGCTGGATCTCTACCGCAACAAGATCGAGGCGGAGACCCTGATGCTGGAGGCCCGGCTGGCCCCCAAATTCATCCCGGAGGTCTATCACTACGATGAGACCATGGCCGCCCTCTCTATGGAGGACATTTCCGCCTACAAAAATCTCCGCAAGGAGCTGGCGGCGGGCCGGGTCTACGGCCATCTCAGCGAAAATCTCTCCGATTTTCTGGCCCAGTCCCTGCTGCCCACCACGGATCTGGTGATGGACCGGCAGAAAAAGAAGAAGCAGGTCAAATTCTTCACCAATCCGGAGCTGTGCGACATCACGGAGGACCTGGTGCTCACGGAGCCGTATCTGGCCCAGCCCATGAACCCCCGGAACAAGAATATCGTCACCCCCGGCAACGAGGACTTCGTGCGGACGCGTCTCTATGAGGATGAGGCCCTCCACGCCGAAGTTGCCGCCCTGCGGAACGGCTTTATGAACAACGCGCAGGCGCTGATCCACGGTGATCTCCATTCCGGCTCTATTTTTGCCAATGAGCAGGGTATCAAGGTCATCGACCCGGAATTCGCCTTCTACGGCCCCATGGGCTATGACATCGGCAACGTCATCGGCAACCTGTTTTTCGCGTGGGCCAACAAGGCCTATACCGGCGGCAGCGCCGAAACGCAGGCTGCTCTGGAGCAAACCATCCGGGAGACCTGCGACAAAACGGCGGAAAAGCTGGCGGCGGAATACGACAAGCTGGTGACCTTCCCGCTGTACCGCGCCCCCGCCTTCCGCAAGGCCTATCTGGACGGCGTGATGGCGGACTCCTACGGCTACGCCGGTACGGAGATTATCCGCCGGGTGGTGGGTGATTCCAAGGTGATGGAGGTCACTTCCGTCACCGACCCGGCCCAGCGGCTTCCCATGGAGCGGGCCCTCATCCAACTGGGCATCTATCTCATCAAAAACCGCACCGGCGGCCTCAACGGGGCGGCTGTGACGGAGGAATTCCGTAAGATCTTGGCAGAGGGGAGGGGCACACATGGTCAGAATGGATGAAAATATGCCGTTTCTGCTGCAATATGAAAATGTTGCGTGGTACGAAAACGGCAAGGTCCGCATTTTAGACCGGCGGATCTATCCCACGGAGGTCCGGTTCGTGGAGTGCGCTACCTATCAGGAGGTGGTGCAGGCCATCGCGGACATGGTGACCCAGAGCGCCGGCCCCTACACCGCCGTTGGCATGGGCATGGCCTTGGCTGCGTGGCAGGTCCGGGACAAGGGCGCTGCGGAGCAGGATGCCTTTTTGCAGCAGGCGGCTTATGATCTGGCCCACGCCCGCCCCACCACCGCCAACCGCTACGGCCAGATCACCTACCGCTGCGCTGAGGTGGCCAAGGAGGCGCTGGCGGCAGGGAAGGACCCCGTCGAGGCCATCGTGGAGAACACGGTGGAGTCCCTGAACCGCCGGTATTCCACCATGCAGATCGTGGGCGACCATCTGGCGGAGCTGATCCCGCAGGGGGGTACGATTCTGACCCAGTGCTTCGGCGAGACCATCATCGGCACCGTGATCCGGGCCGCCCGCCGCCAGAACAAGGACTTTAAGGTGTTCTGCGCCGAGACCCGGCCCTATCTGCAGGGGGCGCGGCTCACCTCCGGCTGCTTCGCCCAGATGGGCTTTGATACCACGGTCATCACCGACAACATGGTGGCCTACGCCATGGAGCGGGAGGGCATCGACCTGTTCACCTCCGCGGCGGACACCATCGCCCGGGACGGCCACATCGCCAACAAGATCGGCACGTTCCAGATGGCGATTCTGGCCAAGTATTTTGGTATTCCGTATTACGTCACCGGCATCCCCGATCAGGACAAGCACAGTAAGGATGACATCGTCATCGAGATGCGGGACCCCCAGCAGGTCCTCAGCTATCGGGGCATCCCCAACACCGTGCCGGAGGTCAAGGCCATCTATCCCTCCTTCGACGTGGTGCCGCCCCACCTCATTTCCGGCGTGGTCACGGATAAAGGTGTCTATGTGCCCTATCTGCTGGATCACTATTTTGATTCTGATGTAAAGAAGTTCTATTAAGGGAGAGGTCACTATGAAGGTTTATGTGCGTGCACCTTATGAGGAAGCCTGCCTTGCCGAACTGAAGGAAATTTTTGATGAGGTGGTCTACGAGCCGTGGACTGCCACCGGTCAGCGGTACTATGAGGATGAAATGCTGGAGCATCTGCTTCAGGTACAGCCGGATGCGCTGATTACAGAATTGGACCGGGTTACGGAAAAGGTCCTTGCAGGCTATGACCGCTTGAAGTTTATCGGCGATTGCCGGGGAACACCCGCCAATCTGCAGGTAGATGCCTGCACCAAGGCCGGTGTTCCGATCCTCTGCACACCTGGCCGCAATACACAGGCTGTGGCCGAGATGGTAGTAGGTCTGATCCTGACGATGTACCGTAAGACCATTCCCGCTATCCAGTGGGTAAAGGATGGAAAATGGGTTCAGGGGACCACGCCTTATTATCTTTGGATGGGCAATGAACTGCAGGGTAAAAAAGTCGGGTTTGTGGGCTTTGGTGCCATCAGCCACGTCGTAGCTAAAATTCTGGACGGCTTTGAGTGCGATATTTCCTTCTATGATCCCTTCCTGCCAGGGGATCAGGGGCACTACCACAAAAAGAGCCTTGAGGAGATTTTCTCGGAGAGCGATATTGTAACGCTCCACCTGCCGGTCACGGATTCCACCCGAGGGATGATTACAGAGCCGCTGCTGCGATCCATGAAAAAGACGGCGCTGTTTGTCAATGCCGCCCGCTCTGCCATCGTAGATTATGCCGCACTGGAACGGGTTCTGAATGAGGAAGCCATCGGCGGAGCCATCATTGATGTGCTGGACACCGAGCCGCCCACCGAGGCGGACTTGAGCATCGGCAGATGCCCCAATGTACTGCTGACGCCCCACATCTGCGGTGCCACTTATGAGGTAACGGATCATCAGTCCCGCATCCTCAATGAACGGATCAAGAAATGGCTGCGGAATGAAGATCTGGAAAAGGTCGTCTATAACCGGGATGTTCTGAAGGGATAAGTCTATGAAGCATTATTTGCTGGTAGATCTGGGAACGGGCAACAGCCGTGTGGCCTTGGTGGATGCCAATGGCGCAATCTTGGGACTACGCACCTATACCAACGTCTACCACCGAGACAGCGCCTATGAGGATGCCCAGTATTTCTTACCGGAGGAATGGGCGCCTCTGCTTCTGCAGGGCTGTCGGGAGTTGTGCGGTGAACACCCGGATGTCCGGATTGACGCAATCTCCGCAGCCGGCGCCCGTCAGAGCTTTGTACTGCTGAACCATGCAGGAGAAGCGTTTTTGGGCCTTCCAAACATTGACAACCGAGGCCGGGATTACATGGCGCGGGTGCCGGAGCACGATGAGATCTACCGGATCTCCGGCAAATGGGCCACTGAGGATTTCGGAGCGGCCAAGCTGCTGGGTCTGCGCCAGATGTATCCGGAGCGGTATCAGGAGGTGGAGACCGTCCTAAGCCTGAGCGAGTGGATAGGGTGGATCTTCACGGGTCGGAGAGTCATGGAGTATTCGCAGGCATGTGAAAGCCAGCTTTATGACATCAGCCAGCGGAATTGGTCTCAGGCACTGTGCAGCTTTTACGGTTTGAACCCAGCGATTCTGCCCCCGCTGCAAGCGGCAGGGACGGTAGTCGGTCCCATTTTGGAGACCTTCCGGCGGGAATTGCATCTGGCTGAGGACGCCGTCTTTGTTATGGGCGGCGCAGATACCCAGATTGCACTGCTGCAAACCCATATACGCCCCGGGGACATCGCCGTGGTCTCCGGTACCACATCCCCGGTGATCACGGAGGTCGAACAGAAGTTTTATGACCGGGAACAGCGCGTCTGGACGGACGCCGGTTTGGGGGCGGAGGGCTATCAGGTGGAGATGAACCCCGGCGTCACTGGCTTGAATTACCAGCGGATCAAGGAACAGCTCTGCCCGGACATTCCCTATGAGGAATTGGAAGGAATCTATCGGGAAAAGACCCGGTTCCACAGCACGGCATCGTTCTCGTCCCTTCTGTTTTATCAGCGGCGCGCCTTACGCCGCGGCGGGTTCTTTATGCGTGCGCCGCTGGCCGCAGAAGCGGAGAGGACGGACCTTGTCTGGGCGGTTCTGGCGGACATCGCCTGCTCCATCCATGAGCAGCTGCAATATTTGGCCCGGTTGACCGGAAATCAGAGCCCCTACATCCTTGGCTGCGGCGGTGGCTTCCAGTCGGAGGCTCTCTGCCAGATGCTGGCAGATCTGTCGGGGCGGGAGCTGCGGCTGCGGCCCGGTTTCCGGCAGGCCACAGTACAGGGCCTGACGGCGCTTTGTAACGATTGTCTTGGAGAAATTCCCGTGAAGCAGGGAGAGACCCCGCAGATCTATCGCCCCAGAGAGGGCCAGTTGATTCACCGGTATGAACCGGAATGGCGGGAAAACCGAGATTTGGCTAATGGGATCAGCTAACGCAGATGCCACATCGTAAAATATCGAATCATTATAATTGGGAGGAATATAACTATGCTGATGCAGGAAGAGAGAGAACTGGTCGTTGAATACGGCAAAAAGATGAGCGCCGCCCGGTTGAGCACCGGAACCAGCGGAAACATTAGCATTTACAATGCTGAAAAAGGTCTGGTGGCTTTGAGTCCCTCCGGCATGGATTATTTTTCCACCACCCCAGAGGATGTTGTGATCCTGGATCTGGACGGCAAGGTGGTGGACGGTAAGCGGAAACCCTCCAGCGAGTGGGCTCTGCACACAACGTTCTATAAGCATAAGCCCCATGCAAGAGCAGTTGTCCACACCCACTCCGTCTACTGCACGACGCTGGCCGTACTGGGTGAGCCCATCCGGGCGGTACACTATGTGATCGGTGACGCAGGCGCGGCGGAAGTTCCCTGTGCCCCCTATCAGCTGTTTGGCACAGAGGCTCTGGCGGAGGCGGCTATGGAGGTCTGCGGTAAGAGCGATGGTGTTCTGTTGGGCAACCACGGTCTCGTATGCTGCGGCAAGGACATCAAGGGTGCTTACGGCCTCGCCTGCAATCTGGAATACATCGCGGAGATCCAGTGCCGCGCCATGAGCATCGGCAAGCCCAATGTGTTGACGGAGGAGCAGATGGCTGAGGTCATGGTGAAATTCCAGTCCTACGGTCAGCCCGGTGCGAAAAAGACCGGATATTGAGGGGAGCGTTACGATGCGGAACTTTGATTTTTACAGCCCTACCTACTTCGTGTTCGGAAAGGACCGGGAGGCGGAGACCGGCAGGTATGTCAAGCGCTTCGGCGGCAGCCGGGTGCTGGTGGTCTACGGCGGGCAGTCTGCCAAGCGATCCGGCCTGCTGGATCGGATCATGGCCTGCCTGAAGGAAGAAAACCTGCACGCCGTGGAACTGGGGGGCGTGAAGCCCAATCCCCGCAGCGGCCTTGTCTATGAGGGCATCGACCTCTGCCGCCGGGAAAAGATCGACTTCATTCTGGCTGTGGGCGGCGGCAGCGTCATCGACACCGCTAAGGCCATTGCCATCGGCGTACCCTATGACGGTGATTTCTGGGACTTTTTCTCCGGGAAGATGCCGGAGCAGGCTCTGCCCGTGGGTACCGTCCTGACCATTGCCGCCTCCGGCAGCGAAGGCTCTCCGGATTCCATCATCACCAACGAGAAAACTCTGGAGAAGAACGGCGCGGAAGCCGACTGCCTCCGTCCCTGCTTCTCCGTGCTGGACCCTGCCCTCACGGAAAGCCTGCCCGCCTATCAGACGGCCTGCGGCATCACGGACATCATGGCCCACACCTTTGAGCGCTATTTCACCAATACGCCGGACGTGGAGGTCACGGACCGAATGCTGGAGGGCGTTCTGCTGGCCATGCTCCATGAGGGCCGCCGGGTCATGGAGGACCCTCACAATTACGAGGCCCGTGCAAACATCATGTGGGCCGGTATGGTGTGCCACAATGACATTATGGGCGTGGGCCGTCAGCAGGACTGGAACAGCCACCATTTGGAGCACGTGCTCTCCGCCAAGTATGACTGCGCCCACGGCGCGGGTCTGGCGGTGATCATGCCGGCGTGGATGCACTACTGCGCGGAGCACGGCGGCGAAAAGCGCCTGGCTCAGATGGCCGTCCGGGTCTTTGGCTGCCAAATGGACTTCGACGATCCCAAACGCACGGCGCTGGAGGGTATCGAGGCCTTCCGGGCATTCCTCCGGTCCATCGGGATGCCCCTGACCTTTGCCGAGATCGGCGCCGATCCGGCAGATATCCCGGAGCTGGTGGAGATGAACCACATCGGCGACGGCAAGACCGGCGGCTATATCGGCCTGGACAAGCAGGCCCATTTCGATATCTACAATCTTGCCGCCGGGAGCTGCATTCCCAAGACTTGAATAGATATGACATAAGTGCTGCGAGGGCGCTCCTGACAGGAGCGCCCTCGCGGGATTCTCTGTTCCTGCTGCTTTGTGACCGCTAAAGCTAATGTATAAGGTATACAAGGTACAGGTTATTTACCGTTTACAAGCTATTAGCGTATACACAAATCAGAATAATGTGTTCGTTGCGAAGCTGATGAACGGATCGTCCTCGCAGCTTTGGCGTTCCCAATGCGCCTTGCTTCATAAAGAAGCGGAAGACCTTGCATCGTAAGGCTTTCCGCAAAAGCGCCGCCCGTGCTTTGGTAAAAAATCCGAAGCATGGGCGGTGTTAAATTTTGTCAAAATTTATCTTGACATCTAACCGTGATCAGAGTACCATAAAAACAACTTTTTTGGATTTAACTCTTTAATCCAAAAAAGCGTACGTCATGTAAGGAGAGACGAGAGGAGAAACACTATGTACAATTTTGCACTCGCGTTTGTGATCTGCGGCGTCGTGTATTTCATCGGCGAAGCAGTCTCAAACCTGACGAAGGCCTGGATCCCATCGGTTTTCGTCACTGCCGCCGTACTTCTGGTAGGCTTCTGGACTGTTATTCCCACCACCGTTGTAAGCGACTCCATGCTGATCCCCTTTGGCAGCACCATCGGCATTTACCTGCTTATCACCCACATGGGCACGGTCATTTCCATCAAGCAGCTGCTATCTCAGTGGAAGACCATCGTTGTGTGCCTGGCCGGCCTTGCCGGTATGTGCGCGCTGTGCCTGGTCATTCTGCCCGGTATTATCGGCCGTGACCTGGTGGTTGCCGGTCTGCCCCCGCTGACTGGCGGCATCATTGCTGCCACCACCATGATGAAGGCTGCGGAGGCTAATGGCCTTGCTGAAGCCGCCATCTTCGCCATCGCTATGTACTGCGTGCAGGGCTTTGCCGGCTATCCCCTCACCGCTGTCTGCCTCCAGCTGGAGGGCAAGAAGCTGCTCAAGGGCTATCGCGCCGGTGAGTACAAGCTGGAGGGCGCCGTCAGCGATGTGGACGCCGTCAACGGCAAGCTCAACAACGGCACTGCTGAGGAGCACAAGAAGCTGATTCCTCCTCTGCCCGCCAACTGGAACGGCCCTGTGGTCATCCTGCTGAAGCTGGGTATCGTGGCTTGGCTCGCAACCCAGCTGGGCTCTATCGTGATCCCTGTCATCAACATGAAGATCAGCGGCGCCGTGTATGCTCTGATTCTGGGCGTCATCTTCACCAGCATCGGCTTCCTGGATGAAAACGCCATCAATAAGGCCAACTCCTATGGCATCATCATGTTCGCTCTGATGATGTATGTGTTCGACGGTCTGAAGGACTGCACCCCCGAGATGCTCAGCAGCATCATCGGTCCCATGATCCTCCTGATCGTGGTGGGCGTTATCGGCATGGTCATTCTGTGCTTCATCGCGTCCAAGATTCTGAAGGTCTCCTTCCTGATGGCCACCGCCACGGCGTTGACCGCACTCTACGGTTTCCCGCCCAATGCCATCATCACCGAGGCCACCTGCACCGCTCTGGCGCAGACCCCGGAGGAGAAGGAATTCCTGATGAGCAAGATGTTCCCGCCCATGATCGTGGGTGGCTTCACCACTGTGACCATCACCTCCGTGGTAATCGCCGGCATCTTTGCCGAAATGTTCTGATCCAGTCATCCGCAAAGCTGTCCGGCTCTTTCCGCCGGACAGCTTTGTTCATAAAATCAGTCTTGCACATTCAGAAAAAACCGCTACAATAAAGCTATCAGATTGTATACAGAAAGGATCGTGTATATTATGGATATCAAATCTCTTGCGGAACAGTACAATGATTACATCATCGATCGCCGCCGGTATTATCACACCTGCCCGGAGCTCTCCGGCGAGGAGAAGAACACCCGCGCCCATCTGAAGGAAGATCTGGAGGCACTGGGCATCACCGACATTCACGAGATGGAGACCTGCTACGGCCTGACCGCCACCATTCACGGCGGCAAGCCCGGCAAGACCGTGGCGCTGCGCGCCGACATCGACGCACTGCCCGTCAAGGAGGAGACCGGCCTGCCCTTCGCCTCCCACAACGAGGGCAAGATGCACGCCTGCGGCCATGACAATCACATGGCCATGCTGCTGGGCGCCGCCAAGATCCTCAACGAGGTGAAGGACGAGCTTTCCGGCGACGTGCGCCTGGTGTTCCAGCCTGCGGAGGAGACCGCCGTGGGCGCTCTGCGGATGATGGAGGAACACGCGCTGGACGGTGTGAACGCCATTTACGGCGTGCATGTCTGGGGTACCTATGACGCCCCGGGTATCGCTTTCCCCGCCGGCAACCTCATGGCCTGCTGCCACGGCTTCACCATTGAGGTGGAGGGCAAGTCCGCCCACGCTTCCGCCCCTCACGAGGGTGTGGACGCCGTGATGGTGGCAAGCTCCATTCTCCAGTCCATCCAGCAGCTGGTCTCCCGGATGAACGATCCTCTCAACCCGCTGGTCATCACCGTGGGCAAGGTCACCGCCGGCAACCGCTGGAACGTGCTGGCCGGCCACGCCACGCTGGAGGGCACCGTGCGTACCTTCCTCACCGGCACGCAGGTGGAGGACGCGCTGCGTAAGGTGGCCGAGTGCACCGCTGCAGCCTTCGGCGCCAAGGCGACCCTGAGCTATCAGTACATGACGGAGCCTGTCATCAACAGCGACGAGCAGCTCAACCGCATCGCCCAGACCGCCGTTACCAAGCTTTACGGTAAGGAATCCCTCATTACCCCCGCACCTCTGATGGGCAGCGAGGACTTCTCCTGGTTCGGCAAGGACGGCATCCCCTATATCTACGGCTTTGTGGCCAGCCACAATAAGGACTGGGATTATATGTACGGCAACCATCACGAGAAGTACGACGTGGACGAGACGATCCTCCACCGCGGCGCCGCAGTGGCCGCACAGTTCGCCGCTGACTACCTCGCTGAGACCGCACAGCAGTAAATTCAGCTGAGGAAGGAGCGGACAATGGACATCAAGGCATTGGCACAGGACGCTGCCCCTTATGTGGTGGAGCGTCGGCATTACTACCATCAGCATCCGGAGCTGACCGGGGAGGAGAAGAACACCCGGGACGCCATCCACCGGGATCTGGAGGCACTGGGCATCACCGATATCCGGGATATGGTCAACTGCTATGGTCTGGTCGCCACCATCCACGGCGGCAAACCCGGCAAGACCGTGGGCCTGCGGGCAGACACGGACGCGCTGTCCTTCCAGGAGGAGACGGGACTGCCCTTCGCCTCCTACGAGCCTGGGAAAATGCACGCCTGCGGCCACGATACCCACATTGCCATGCTGCTGGGCGCCGCCAAGCTCCTTCAGGAGCACCGGGAGGAGCTGCGGGGCGATGTGCGGCTCATCTTCCAGCCGGCGGAGGAGCACGTCATCGGCTCTAAGGCTATGATCGCAGAGGGTGCGCTGGACGGGGTGGACGCCATCTTCGGTCAGCATGTCTGGGGCACGCTGGATATTCCCTATATTGACGTTACCGCCGGTCCCCGCATGGCCTACTCCGGCCGCTTCACGGTGGATGTGCTGGGTACCTCCTCCCATGCGGCCACGCCCCATCTGGGCGCGGATGCCATCACCGGCGCTGCGGCGATCATCAATAACCTCCAGCAGTATGTCTCCCGCATGAGCAACCCCCTGGACCCCGTGGTGCTCACCATCGGAACCATCTCCGGCGGCAATCGCTACAACGCGATCGCCAATCATGTCACCATGGAGGGCGTCACCCGTGCCTACTTCCTGGATAAGCACGAGGAGGCCATGCGGCAGATCGTGGAGAACACGGCGGAGGGTCTGGGCATGAAGGCTGTGCTCAAGTATGCCCATGTGGTGCATCCCGTGATCAACGATGATGATGACCTCACAGAGATCGCCCAGAAGGCCGTGGTCAAGCTCTTCGGCGAGGAGACGCTCTGCCATATGCCCGCCATGATGGGCAGCGAGGACTTCGCCAACTACGCTGCGGAAATTCCCGCCGTGTTCGGCTTCATCGGCTGCCGGGACGAGGCCAACGGCATGATCTACAACAACCACCACGAAAAGTTTACGGTCAACGAGTCTCTGCTTCCCAAGGGGACTGCGCTGATGGCGCAGTTTGCCGTGGATTATCTGGCCGGCAACGCGTAACACAGGGCAAACAGCAGGGGGGAGGGACCCTTTCCAAATGGACCCGCTCCCCGCCAAAAAGACGGCGAAAGAATATGAATTACGGCCAGCAGCCAAAGCGCTGCTGGCCGTTTTTTATGCGGCACGGCGGGGAGAAAAGACTTTTTCGACACGATAAGAGGGGAGGCTGTCGATAAAGAGGTAGATTCTCCGCGACGGTAAGGAAGGGTGTGCGCGGGAAACCCAAGAAGGGATACACCGTCGGCTCAAGCCAAACAGCGAATCCTACGTATCCAGCGTGAACGCATCCTTCGTGACGTTTTGCAGTCCGATGCGCTCCATTTCCGCCTTGAGCATATCGCCGGTGGCAAGCTCCGCGTCGGAGCCTGCTGTCCGGTAGCCAAGCGTTTCGTTGCTGCGGATGTCCTCCAGCTTCAGCGCCAGATCATAGGCGTAATCCACGTCTACCGTGTCGAGGTAGGCTTGCGTGGGGTCAGCCACGGGCTGTGCGGCGTCCGCAGCGGTCTGCTTGCCGCAGGCAGTCGCGGATACCAGCAGAAATCCTGCCAGCAGTGCACTCACGATTCTCTTTTTCATGTTTTTTCTCGCCTTTGCAGTCATAGACCGGCGGAAGAACGAAAAAAAGCCACAGACGCACCTGCGCCCGTGGCTTGAAACATCCAAACAGAGAGAATTACCCTTTTCCGCATAGACCGGGGAGCACCGTGCATGCAGTCCATTTTATCACTCTTATTGATTAACAAAAGGCGCACACCTCTTCCAAAGCAGTTTGGGAGGGGTTAGCCTTTTTCCTTATTCCCCTGGTTTCGTATATACTCGGTAATAAGTTCGTGGCTGCGTTCACTCACAGTGCAAACAAAATAAGAACGATTCCAGAGATAGGGTTTCCAATAGAACGGAGCAAGGTATTCGGCGAATTCTTTTCTGAGTAGTCTTGCCGTTACCGTCTTGTAGGAACAGACCAGGGAGGACAAAGCCACTTGAGGCGGTGCCTCGAAGAGAATATGGATGTGGTCCTTATCGGTGTTTACCTCATTCACGTAGCACTGGAAGTTCTCCTCAAAGATACGATACGTCAGTTCTGTGAGCCGGTCCTTAAAGGCTCCGTCTATGACCGGATGCCTGTATTTTGTTACTACAACCAAATGATATTCCAGGTCATAACAACTGTGTCTATTCGTTCGATAGCTCATGTTTACGCCCTCCGCATGTCGCTTTACAACCAATTCTTGTTATGGTATAATAATACCATAATCAAAGGCATTTAGCAACAGGAGGTGAAAGCGTATGGCAAAGATAGTTTCAAGCTATTGCACGAAGGTCATTGGCGAAAACAGAATCTTCAAAGATACCATTCGGGTTTATCGCGATGCGCTTTCTCTTCTTATCCGCATCGTAGAGTCTGAATGGGATACCGGTCTTGGAGAGCTCTATGCGAAGTCCACGCTCAAAGCACAGAGGACAGTTGAACTGCTTGTTCATGCAAGCCGTACGAGTGTTGCCAAGTATCCTGAATTCGACAAACAGTTCTATAAGTACCCCAGTTACCTGCGGCGGTCCACGATTGCAGAGGCGCTTGGCGCCGTATCTTCGTACCGTGCTGCTGTTTCTCATTGGGAGAGTGCAGGCAGAAAAGGGAAAGAACCTAGACTCCAGACCTCTCGTTCAGCTATGCCGACTTTCTACAAAGACAACATGTACGAAGACAACGGTGATGGGACGGCCCTGTTGAAACTCTACCACAAGAAGGATTGGGTATGGGTCAAAGTTCTGCTTAGAAAGCAGGACACAGACTACATCCGGGAGCATTGGGGGGAGGTTAGCGGGTCAGCGCCTAAACTCGTGAAACGGAACCGCCGTTATGCCTTATGCTTTGCCTTTGAAGAAACGGTTGCTTACGACACGAAGCCTCTCACAGACCAGACCATTCTTGCTGTTGACCTTGGCATTAACACCGACGCTGTGTGCAGCGTTATGCGTCCAGACGGAACTGTCCTCGCACGGAAGTTCATCGACTTCCCGAGTGAAAAAGACCGGCTGAATACGCAATTGGGCCGCGCACGCAGAGGCCAGCGAGAGAATGGTCATCGAGGCGGCAACCGCCACATGAAGAAGGCTGTTCGCATCAACGAGGACTTGTCCAAGAAAATCGCTCCGGCAATCGTTCGGTATGCCGTTTCTGTTGGGGCCGACATCATTGTTATGGAACATCTTGACTTCACCGGGCAAAAACCCAAGCACAAAAAGCAGCGGCTCCACATGTGGAGAAATCGCGACATTCAGAAAATCGTCATGCATCAGGCCCGCCGCAATGGAATTCGTGTGCGTTTCGTCAACGCACGAAACACCAGCAGGTTGGCTTTCGATGGTTCTGGCGAAGTAGCCCGGAATAGTACCAACATGGCGCTGTGCCGGTTCCGAAACGGGAAGCAGTATAACTGCGACCTGAATGCGAGTTATAACATCGGCGCACGCTACTTTATCCGAGAATACTTAAAACCCATCCCGGAAACGGAATGGTCTCTAATTGTGGCAAAAGTTCCAGAATTAGAGCGAAGAACAAATTGCACATTATCCACCCTCTTTAGCCTCTACGCGGTGCTGAAATGTCAATCAGTTTCAGTTTCTGAGTCTTGGCCCCACGGTGGAAATGAGTCTGGGGCCTAAACCCCCGGAAGCACCATCCATAGCGTTCACGCTTGGGTGGTGAGGTTCACAGCTAATCCCGGAAGCCTTAGCTTTATTTTTCAGTTTTGCAAGAACGGAAGCAGCAATATCAGCCATAGTTTATCTCCTTACTCTTCTTCCGGGATGGGGATATAGACCATCTTCAGAGGGATCATCTTACGGTACTTATCTCCCAGCTGATTGTAGTATTTCAAAATCAGATCAACCAACTCTGTTCCGTTGATTCCACGAATGATAGGGGTGTTCTCTAAGTACTTTTGCGCATTCTTTGTGTAGTCGGAAAGTGTAACAAAAAGGCCATAATCTCCTTCACGCATAGCACCCTTGAGAGACTGAATGGTAGATTCTTTTATATCGCCGTCCTGACTTTTTACCTGCACAAGAATGCGGGGAGGAAGTTCGTCTTTGTATGCAGTAATATCAATGCCGCTGTCACCGCCTTGGGGAGAAACCGTACAACGGTAACCCATCGCACGAAGCAAATCAGCAACAAATTCTTCGAGCGCATAGCCTTTCAGTTTTTTACTCAGCTCTTTTAGAACAAAATCTCTGGTAGACTCGACAATGTCTTCAGCGGTGGCTGCAACGGTTTCATCAGGTTCCGTCATTGCAGCGGTCGGTTTAAAACCTTTATCCAGCGCCTGCAAATACTCATCCGCATAATTCTTGAGCAAAAAGAAAGATAATGCCGAACCAAGCTCATACAATGCGCCTTGGGAGAACGCAGTGCGGGGAAGGTGCTTCAGCCATTTGACCTTTCGCTGCTGAACATACAAAGCTGCGGTTGGATTATAGATGAAATCGCTTTCAACAACTCCGATGTTTATCTTTCTGTCTGATTTGGACGGATAGACAACGTGGTCACCGATCTTCATCTCATGAACAAAACGATACAGCATACCCGCACTGGTAGCCACTGCACCTTTTTTGCCGTCAGGATAGGATTTGATATAGTGGTTCTTATATGCTTCGCGGGTAGCTTCAAGTTTGCTGCAATCACCGAACTCCTTCCAACCGATTGCGACAACATTATCGTGCAAAAACAAGGAATCATCCGTTGTGTGAATACCCCAGATTCTCAGTTCTTCATTTGCCATCACAGCCACACTCCTATCAAATCTTTGGCAATCTTCTTTACTCGCAGCGGCGCAGCATATTCCATAAGTCTGGGAATACTTTTACTGGTATCGTTGATGTAACCCTGAATCGCTTTATTGAAAATCTCTTTGTCCATTTTGTTGCGATAACGCAGACAATCACAAATCACGCGGTCTTTATCATAAATGCGAACACAATGCCCATCGATCTCTCCGGTAGTTAGGCCAATTTCCAACACAGCTGGCTCCACATAGTAAGGCTTTACAAACGGATAATCGATTTTGAATCGTGACTTACCGGAGTCTTTACTAACGGCCAGATGCCAATCTCCAGGTGTGCGGTCGCTGTACCCGTAATAACGAAGGGCGGTTTCCATACAAAGAATTGCATCAGGGAAAAGACGATTGATCGTACTTATTTCACTGAAGTCATCTTGGTCAACCCATTGGTAATATCCATAACGAACCTTCTCAATATACCCCTCTTGAATGAGCTGCTGTATCTTGCGGTAAAGAATATTTTCTTTCTCGAGTTGATTTGTTCTCATCATACCGCCGTATCGTTCAAATATTTCCTTGTAATGCTCTACACCGTTCATGTGTACAACACCTTTCTGACTTTTTACCATTTTGATCGCTGAAGCGGACAAAGTAATGCAAATGCATTATAACCCATGACAATTCGCCCGTCAAAATTACTTCTGCCAGAAATTTCATTAGAGCGGATAAAGTTGTGCAAAATCGCACAACCTTAGGCATTTATTGGGACCGCCTGCTATGCGGCATATGGAGCGCTTACGGATCGATGTTCGTGCCGGGCTTCCGCACATATAGCAGAGGACCCCGAAGCAACACGCTTCGGGGCCCTTTCTCGGTATAGGTCATCCTCCATATGACCTCTTCAGATCATTTGTCTCGGAAAAGGTGCTTATAAAGGTCATCCACACCTTTTAGCTTCTGCGTCCAGGTGATCGGGGTCATTTCAAAGCCTGCTGCGGCACCCATCTCGATATAGCGGCCGCGTGCTTTCCGAACCTCCTCCTTGACCTGGTAATCCGAATCGACCATGATGTTGATCCGCTTCACGCCAAGGGCGTCCAGCTCCTCAAGAGCACGCTCGTACTGAGCGTAGCTTGGAATGCCGGTAAGACCCACGAAGCCGCAGGCATAAGGTGATCCCAGAGCAAAGCTGTATGCGAGGTCGGATTTCATAATGCCTTCCGTAAGGCACACCGCTTCATCTCCCTCATGAACGCCGACGTAGTGCGGGCAGCACTTGGACTGCGTTCCGTAATACTGGTCAACGCTCGTCAGGTTATAGAACTTCTGGTTATAAACCCTATCGAGACGGATTTGGATGGCCTCGATCTGACCATGCGGATTTCGATCCGGCAGCATGATTCCGGAACCCCGGATATCCAATAGCCACTGGCCTGTGTCTTTCTGACAGTAAAAGCCGGGGACTCCTTCAAGAATGCAGCCGCGCTCCAGCAGCTCAGTGACGATCCGCTTCAGACGCGTTGTAGGCGTTGTCCGATAGCACAGCCGTTCCATCTCGTCCGGCGTCAGCCCGCGCTCTCGCAATGCCGCCTGATGTGTTGGACAGAGCGTCAGCAAGGAAAGCAGGTTGGAGTACGTGTTATCCCGTACTTCCGCAGGGGCGATTGGAAGCTCCACGGTTTCTGTGGGACGGCACTTCCGCTTATATTCACGTGCCTTCTCGTATCCATCCGGCCCGAATATCTTGCAGAGCTCTTCGTAGGCCGTATGAAGATCGACCTCGCAGTACTCCGCGTAAAGGTGGAGGATCCCTCCACCTTTGCCGCAGCGGTTGCAGCGGAACACGTTATCGCGGAGCTTGACATTCATGTGGGCTTTTCGATCTGCGCAGAATGGACACCGGCAATGCAGCTGCGTTCCGGTATCTCGTATGACGTCGATCCCGAGGAGATCCACTACTTGCTCGATATCACACGGCAGATCGGGTATTCTACCCATCTAAACCACCTCCATTGACTGAGGACAAATTCAACCGGCCAGCTGACCAACCGCCTCCATCAGCTTTGTAGCGCCTGCTTTCAGCGCGAAATTGTGGCCGGAATAGTTCTTTACATACCAGGCAAGGTCGCCGGGGTTTTTAACAGCGATCTCACCAAGCGTCCAGCCGCTAAAGCGCCCAAAATCGACCTTGACATTTTTTGCCTGCTCGATGGTCATGATCCGCAAATACTCATTCAGCGTTTTCGGAGGGTTCGAAACGGGAGCGGGGGACTGTTGAACAGACGGCTGTGTCTGCCGCTGGGCAGCTGGCGGCAACGTTTCCGTGGGGGCCGACGCAGTGGGAGCGGCAGCCTGCTGAGCGGAAAAGCTGGCCGCGACACTGACGGGGTGGCCAACATCTTCATCGGGAGCCATCGCGATCGGCGCGTCAGCGATGATACCGGCCAACGAGTCACCGTTCATGCAGAACTGTGTGCCGTATCCGGCGTCTGCCAATGCCCGGCCCTTTGCGACTGTCTCGGCAATTTCCAGGAACCGATCGCCGTAGCGGTCTTCCGACGGAAATCTCTGAGAGTACGCCTTGCCGATGAACTGATCAGCAGGGTCAGCCTTGTCAGCATAGACCCTGCAGCACACGATGGCGTTCTTCTCATCCACTCGGATCAGCTCAGAATCGATCTTTCCGTTCGGATGATGCAGTCGGAACCAAAGGAGCCGATACTTGACATCCAGATACAGGTCATTTTCGCCTTCCTCGCCAACTGTGGCCCGCACGAAGTCAGCAGGATTAAATCCATCGACAACGTTGATAGGGGGGATCGTATTCATGTTCAATTCACGCATGGTAATTTGTCCTTTCATAATAAATGTAGAAACGGGGCGGCTTTTGAACACCCCGTTTCTCAAAAAAATTTATGCGACTCGCCGTTTCAACTCGCGGTTATGGTAAGACACGATTCGATCCGCGAGAACGGTGTTCCTCTGACCCACATCACATTTGTGGATCGCGATAAAAACAGCCTGCTTTTGCCCGATCAGAATGACCTTTGCCTTCGCTCGGGTTATAGAGTCAAAGCATATTGTCGGCGCATTCCAAAAGCAATTTTACTATCAATGGATCGACTCGATTTTGTCTGGGAATCCTGTTTTGTCTGCATTCAATCGAATTTCTCAGGGTAAAGTGATTCGTACTTTTTCCGAGAAAGATACTGAGCAATTTGAAATCAATGAGGCAAAAATCCGCGCTGAGCTTTCCTCTATGTGCCCGTCGCTTGATATGATTGCATCCGGGAGCGCATCGGTATCATCGGTATCTGCGGCTGGGGCGGTATGGCGATCAATGCCGCCGCCATTGACACTCGCATTAAAGCGACCGCTGCTATGACCATGTACGACATGACTCGTGTGACTGCCAACGGCTACTTTGACAGCGAGGATTCTGAACAGGCACGCTTTGAGAAGAAAAAAGCCATGAATGCACAGCGCACCGAGGACTATAAAAACGGCAGCTATGCGCTGGCGGGTGGCGTGGTTGATCCACTGCCGGAGGACGCACCGCAGTTTGTAAAGGACTATTACGCCTACTATAAGACTCCGCGAGGCTACCATCCCCGCAGCCTGAACTCCAACGGCGGCTGGAATGTGACGGCTTCGCTGTCGTTCCTGAATATGCCGATCTTGCAATACAGCAGCGAGATTCGCTCCGCCGTGCTGCTGGTACACGGAGAAAAGGCGCACTCACGCTATTTCAGTGAGACAGCTTACAGCAAGCTGACCGGGGATAATAAGGAATTGCTCATGATCCCTGGCGCAAACCACACCGACCTTTACGATCAGATGGACGTCATTCCGTTTGGAAAGCTGAAAGCGTTCTTTGAGGAATATTTGAAATGAGACATTCCTTGTTTTTCTGCTTGTTGGCGGACATGACATTTTTGCTCACAGCCTGTTCCATCGCTGGAAGCAAAGATAATCACCTGACCTCAGAAAACGGCAAATAAGCCCTTTTGACAAGCGGCCGTCCAGCGTTTCGAGAACATGCGGAGCACGCCGAGGGTAGTGATGCCATCCCTGCTTCGCACGCACAGAAAGCTCTGAGTGCAGGGCATACAAGCCACAATTTCGACAGAAACAAAAAATCACGCAGCCCAGCGGGGCCGCGACGCCTTCGGGACAGCGACACGCATAAGCACATATCGCTGTCCCGAAGGCTTTCTGCGTTCTTCGAGAGCACCTCCCGGCCAAGATCCCAAAGCGGCAAAGTACGCCGTTCTGACACCCGGCCCGGGGATGTTTGCAAATGTGCAGCTCATGTCGAGGGTAGTGACAGCGGCCCCATCCGAAACACCCCTGTTTCGCCGTGTAAGCCCTTATGCGCGATCCTTTGAGCAGAGCCGAGTGTATAAAATAACCACCTTTCACCCGTGAAAGCGAACGTGGGGCGTTTGTGAGGGAAGTTGAAAAAGTGCGATATGAAACAGTTCTGGATAGAGTTTGTGACGGCAGCTTTGCCGGATTTTCTCGTCTGCTGATAGTTGGGGTTCACAGAGAACCGGGAAATGTATGTATATAAAGGCACGGCGGAATAAAAGGAATTTCGCTGGCAGCACAAGACCGTGCTGTGGCCGGGGGAGGGAAGGCCCCTGTTTCGGCGTGTGAGCCGCTGTGTGCGATCTTTCGCCGAAAGCCAAGTTGTACCCACGTTTGCCTGTGAAAGCAAACGTGGGGCGTTTGTGCGACAAGTTGAAAAGCGGGATGAGAAACGGTTGGGGACGGCGTTGCGGCGGTAACTTTTTGACGATATTTGCGGGAACGTTTTTGGGCGAAAAGCCGAACTTTACAGGAAGGTTTTCTGGGTGGTGGAGGCCGTTCGATTTTAGCACCAGATAAAGGGCCGCAGTCGCAAGCGCCTGAGGCCCGCCCACAA
>OLGI01001537.1_pt1 | contig 19676 bp, 14 predicted proteins | sample 1605221 | NCBI WGS metagenome assembly OLGI01 (sample SAMEA3888915, study PRJEB22519) | human gut metagenome | biome: human gut; feature: human-associated habitat; material: faeces | place: Denmark | collected 2010 | reverse complement strand
ATGCGAAGCCACGGCAAATTCCGTTACTGGGCACGTATGCGTGAACAGTAACCGTGGGTAAACGGTAGAATCTGGCAGGTTGAGAAATAAGAGGAGATCCGTTATACTGTGAAGGTACTGAACAGTTACGAGTGAATTTATTTTTAAGAGGGATAAAAAGAAATATAAAAGAATGCAGAAACAAACAGAAATTTATATGAAACAAAATCATATGGTTGAGCTGGGGGATGGCGTTCTGGTCGGTTTATCCGGGGGAGCGGATTCCGTCGGTCTTTTGCTGGTACTCTGGAAGCTGCGGGAGACGTTTCAGATTTCCCTGCGGGCGCTCCATGTCCATCACGGGCTGCGCGGCGCGGAGGCGGATAGAGATGCGGCATTTTCACGGATGCTGTGTGAACGGCTGGAAATTCCTTTTTATGAGTTCCGTATCGATGCGGCAAAAGAGGCGCTTGACCGGAAATGTTCCGTCGAGGAGGCGGGACGACTGGCACGGTACCGCCTGTATGAGGAGACGGCGCGGGCGTGGGAGGAAGAGATTCGGCGGGTTCATATCGCCACCGCCCACCATGCGGATGATAATGCGGAAACGGTTCTTTTTAACCTGTTCCGCGGAAGCGGTCTGACCGGGCTTTCTGGCATTGCTCCGGTGCGGGGGCGCATCATCCGTCCTCTTCTCTGGGCGCAGCGGAGCGAGATTCAGACCTGGCTGCGGCAGCAGGGACAGGACTGGGTCGAGGACTCGACGAACCAGGAGAGTGAATACAGCCGCAATTGGCTTCGGAATGAACTGCTTCCGGCGGTAGAAGAGCGCCTGAATGCACAGGCAGTCCGTCATATCGACCAGGCGGGCAGACGCATCCGGCAGGCAGATGCCTATCTGGAAGAGGTGGCAGAAGAATGGCTTCAAAAGCATGCACCGGACGGAAGGGCGGATGCAGGAGCGCTGGCAGAACAGGCGGAGATTGTGCAGGGTTATATCGTGCGGCGGTTGTTTTTAAAGAGCAAAATGCCGCTCCGGGACGTGACGGAGACGCATGTGCAGGCGGTGCGGGAACTTCTGCATCAGGAAACCGGAAAGAGTATTTCGCTGCCGCATGGGTTCCGGGCGGTAAATATATATGGATTTCTTGAAGTGCGCCCGCTTAGTCATCCAGGGGAAAGAAAAGGGGTTTTGCTTCCGGGCATCCAGAATGGGAATCTTTTGCAGATGCATACTTTCCCCTGTGAAAATGGGGATGAATTTCCGAAAAACCAGTATACGAAATGGTTTGACTATGATAAAATAAAAGGTACCTTATCGCTGAGACACCGGCAGCCGGGGGACTACCTGACACTGCCGTCCGGCGGTCGGAAGACGCTGAAATCCTGGATGATCGATGAGAAAATTCCGAGACAGGAGCGGGAGGAAATCTGGCTTCTGGCGGAAGAAAAACATATCCTGTGGATAGTGGGGCACCGGATCAGCGCATATTATAAGATAACAGAACAGACAAAAACCATCCTTGAGGTGGAATTTAACGGAGGAAAAAGCAGTGGCTGATAAGATTCGTGTATTATTAACGGAAGAAGAAGTAAACAAGAAGATCAGTGAAGTGGCAGCACAGATCAACAAAGATTATGAGGGAAAGGAAGTCCACCTGATCTGTATTTTAAAGGGCGGCGTATTTTTTACCTGCGAACTGGCAAAACGCCTGACTATTCCGGTTTCCCTGGATTTCATGTCTGTATCCAGCTACGGTTCCGACACCAAGTCAAGCGGTGTGGTAAAGATTATCAAGGATCTGGACGAGCCGCTGGAGGGCAAGAATGTCATCATCGTGGAGGACATCATCGATTCCGGACGCACCCTGGCATATCTGATCGAGGTATTAAAACAGAGAAATCCGAAAAATATCGAGCTGTGCACCCTGCTTGATAAGCCGGAGCGCCGCGTGAAAAAACAGGTTCAGGTTAAATATACCTGCTTTACAATCCCGGATGAGTTTGTCGTAGGTTACGGCCTGGATTACGATCAGAAATACCGCAACCTGCCGTACATCGGTGTTGTGGAAGTATAAGGAGGAAGCCAGTTGAAACAACGTCAGTCGATGGGAGGCGTGGGGCTTCTGATCCTCATGCTGCTCGTTATCATGTTTTTCTCGTTGAAAGTCCCTGGAATGGCGATGGAGCGGGAATTAAGCTATCCGGAGTTCATGGTATATCTGGAGAATAAGACCGTAGAGAGCGCACAGATCCGCCCGAACCGCGAGGTGCCGACCGGTGAGGTTGTTTTTGAGACAACCTCCGGCGACCGGGAGGAATTCAATGTGCTGGATGTGAAGGAAGTAGAGATGGCGCTGCGCAAGGCGGGGGTTCCGTACACGACCACCAGCGTCCGCCAGGATAGCTATTTTATGACGGTGATCTTGCCGATCGCTTTGTCCGCAGGCGTCCTGATCTTCCTGTTTATGTTTATCAATTCCCGTTCCGGCGGCGGGGCAAATGCCAAGATGATGAATTTTGGACGCAGCCGTGCCCGGATGGTATCGATCAGCAAGGTCAACTTTACCAAAGTTGCCGGTCTGGAAGAGGAGAAAGAGGAACTGGAGGAGATCGTAGATTTTCTGAAAAATCCGCAGAAATACACTGGCGTCGGGGCGCGCATCCCGAAGGGCGTGATCTTAGTCGGACCTCCAGGAACCGGTAAAACCCTGCTTGCCAAAGCGGTGGCGGGTGAGGCAGGCGTTCCGTTCTTCTCGATTTCCGGTTCGGATTTTGTTGAAATGTTCGTCGGTGTCGGCGCATCCCGTGTCCGCGACTTGTTTGAGGAAGCCAAGAAAAATGCCCCGTGTATTGTCTTTATCGATGAGATCGATGCGGTTGCCAGACAGCGTGGTACCGGCATGGGCGGCGGTCACGATGAGCGAGAGCAGACGCTCAACCAGCTCCTGGTTGAGATGGATGGTTTCGGAGTCAATGAGGGCATCATCGTCATGGCGGCAACGAACCGCGTGGATATTCTCGACCCGGCGATTCTGCGGCCGGGCAGATTTGACCGAAAGGTGGCAGTCGGACGACCGGACGTCAAGGGACGCGAGGAGATTCTCGGCGTCCATACGAAGGAAAAACCGCTGGGCGAGGATGTGGATTTACACCGCATCGCGCAGACAACCGCCGGATTTACCGGAGCCGATCTGGAAAACCTGATGAATGAGGCGGCGATCAATACCGCAAAAGAGGGACGTAAGTTCCTGACCCAGACGGATATTGAGAAAGCCTTTATTAAAGTGGGAATCGGTGCTGAGAAGCGTAGCAAGGTGATTTCCGAGAAAGATAAGAAGATTACCGCGTACCATGAGGCGGGTCATGCGATTCTGTTCCATGTCCTCCCGGATGTGGGACCGGTTCATACCGTTTCGATCATTCCGACCGGTGTCGGTGCGGCAGGCTATACGATGCCGCTTCCGGAGCAGGATGAGCTTCATATGACGAAGGGCAGAATGCTTCAGAATATCATGGTTTCGCTGGGCGGACGAATCGCCGAGGAGATTATCTTTGACGACATCACGACCGGCGCCTCCCAGGATATCAAGCAGGCGACCTCGATGGCGCGCGCGATGGTAACCGAGTATGGTATGTCAGAGAAACTGGGCATGATCAACTACGGCGGCGACAACAACGAGGTCTTTATTGGCCGCGACCTGGCGCATACGAGAACCTACAGCGAGGAAGTGGCGAGCGAGATCGACAGTGAGGTAAAACGCATCATCGACGAATGCTATGCCAAGGCAAAACAGATCATTCTCGATCACGAGGATGTCCTTCATTCCTGCTGTGCCCTGCTGATGGAGAAGGAGAAGATCGGTCAGGCTGAGTTTGAAGCGCTGTTCCAGGATGGAGAAAAGCCGTCAGGGGAAGCTGAAACTCCGGTGACAGAAGCATAAAAAGTTCAAAGCATGAAACAGGTCTGGAAATAAGCCTGAAAAAAGGTGCCAGTCAGCTGCCAGAATGTGCGGGAAACATCCCGGACAGCCATCGGATAGATGGAAATGGCAGTGGCGGTACCTTCTTTTATGCAAATTTCAGGCGGATTTTGCTGGACATTTCCGGAGAGAGTGTTGATTTGCACAAAAAAGAAATTGAAATAAAACGATGTTTGTGCACACTTATTTCCGCTCCTATGCTATTATAATAGACGTAACCCCCCCAATACATTATATAGTTTTTGCTACACCCCATAAAACGAAATACCTTCTCCTAAAAAGGTCAGCTACCCCGCTGACCTTTTTTATTTCATAGGAAATTACGTCCTATGAAACAAAAAATGCTCCGCGAGGATGCACACTCGCGCGAAGCAGAAACATGTCGCAAGCGACCGCGCTCGGCGCGAGAATGTGCCAAGGCACATTCTTTTTTATTACCTAAAATTAGGGGTGTGAAAATAACTTGTGTAATTTGGGGAAATCCTGTAAAATATGGGCAGAAAATAACATGATTGTGAAAGCGGTGAAACCGCTGGAAAGGGAAACAGATGGAGCAGATCAATCGCGACGCGCTATTTTGCGACGAGACAGAGGATTACCGTTGTCCTTCGGAGGCAGATGCGGGTGAAGTCGTTACATTTTATTTCAGAACAGAGAAAAATGGAGCAGATGCGGTTGTACTGCTGGAATATGACCCGGAGACCGGGGCGCTTTTGCAGGAGTGGCAGATGAAACGGCTTTCGTGGGAGTGCTGTGCTGGCAGCGTTGGGAACGGTGCAGATACAAGTCGAGGCATAGATGGTAGCGATATGGCTGACAAGTCAGACAGCCGTTTTGATTACTACAGCTGTGCGCTGACTCTGGGAACGAAAACATTTTCGTATGTATTTCAGGTGACCTGGGGCGAGAACGTCTGTCTTTACAACCGGATCGGGCTGACAGAGGATGCGGCGGCGCACCCGTTCCGCCTGATTCCGGGATTTCATGTGCCGGAGTGGAGCAAGGGCGCGCTGATGTATCAGATCTATGTGGATCGGTTCTGCAACGGCGATCCTACAAACGATACGGAAACCAATGAATATATTTATCTGAAAAAGCCGGTCACCCGGGTGACGGACTGGAAGGAACCGATCAGTACACTCGATGTGGGACGGTTTTACGGCGGGGATCTGCAGGGTGTTTTAGATAAACTTGATTATTTAAAGAGTCTCAAGATAGAAGCAATCTACTTAAATCCGGTATTTGTATCACCGTCGAACCATAAGTATGACTGTCAGGACTACGACCATATCGATCCGCATTATGGAGTGATTCTGGAGGACGCAGACGGGCTGGTGTGCCCGGAAGATACGGACAATGACCGCGCACATAAATATATGACGCGGACGGCGGATGAGCAGAACCTGGAGGCGAGCGATGCCTTTTTTGCCCGCCTGATTGAGGAAGCACACAAGCGGGGAATCCGGGTGCTGGTGGACGGTGTGTTCAACCATTGTGGTTCTTTCAATAAATGGCTGGATGCGGAACTTCTGTACCAGCACGCGGGCGGCTATCCGCAGGGGGCATATGTCTCGGAGGACAGCCCGTATCGCTATTTTTTCCAGTTCCACAATGAAAATGCCTGGCCGTTCAATGACAGCTACGACGGCTGGTGGGGACACGCGACGCTTCCGAAGCTTAATTACGAGGAATCGCCGGAATTGTACCAGTACATTCTGGGGATTGCGAAAAAATGGGTGTCGGCGCCGTTTGGAGCAGATGGCTGGCGGCTGGATGTGGCGGCAGATCTGGGGCGGAGTGCCGGGATGAACCATCAGTTCTGGCGTGATTTCCGCGCGGCAGTCAAGGAGGCAAATCCGGAGGCGGTCATGATCGCGGAACATTACGGCAGCCCGTATGACTGGCTGAAGGGCGATCAATGGGATACGGTCATGAATTATGATGCATTTATGGAGCCGCTGTCATGGTTTTTGACCGGGATGGAGAAGCACAGTGACGAAGAAAATCCGGCGCTGTTTGGGGATGGATGCGCCTTTTTTGAGGCGATGCGCTACCATATGAGTGAAATGCCGACGGCTTCCGTGCAGTGTGCGATGAACGAGCTGTCCAACCACGATCACTCCCGCTTTATGACGCGGACAAACCGCCGGGTGGGCCGTCTTGCGTCGGCAGGTGCAAAAGCAGCGGAGGAAGGCATCAGCTATGGTATTTTCCGCCAGGGTGTTGTCATGCAGATGACCTGGCCGGGCGCACCGACGATCTATTACGGCGACGAAGCGGGCGTCTGTGGATGGACCGATCCGGACAGCCGCCGGACGTACCCGTGGGGCGGGGAAAACCTGGAGCTGATCGAGTTCCACCGCTACATGAGCGGCATCCGGAAACGCTGTCCGGCATTTAGAAATGGTTCCCTGAAAGCGCTGGCGGCGGGAGATGGCTATATTGCCTATGGACGTTTTCAGAGTGCTCAGAGAGCTGGCGGCGCGTGCTGCGGCGTGACGGCGGTCAATACAGGTGATGACTGGCTGACGCTCAAGATTCCGGTCTGGCAGATCGGGGCGCGCGACGGGGCGGTCCTGCGCCGGGAAATGATGACCTATGAGGACGGTTACAACGCCGGACAGGTTGAACATGAGGTAAAGGACGGCTATATCGAGGTGAAAATCCCGCCGGTCGGAAGTATCGTTTTGACGGGAAATGATATGGCATTGTAGGAAATGCGGCTTCGACAAGATATATGATTTCTGGCAGTTGAGCGAGAAGAATCAAAAGCAGGAAAAAATGGAAATAAAAATATTAAATAAAATATATAAAAACACTTGCTTTTTTGAGACAGCCATGTTATAATCTTCAACTGTCAGAGCAATTTTGGATGGGTTCCCGAGTGGCCAAAGGGGGCAGACTGTAAATCTGTTGCGTCTCGCTTCGGTGGTTCGAATCCACCTCCATCCATTTGGCTTTGTGCCAGTCATGAGTAATCATGATGCCGGCGTGGCGGAACTGGCAGACGCACAGGACTTAAAATCCTGCGAGGGTTAAACTTCGTACCGGTTCGATTCCGGTCGCCGGCAGTATCGGGAACAGTTTTTAACTGTTCCCGATTTTGCGTTATGCGGACGTATTTGCAGCGTTGGTTTATATCAGGATATAGAAATCCTGTCATAAACCGGCGCTTCTTTTGCATATAATACAAAGCAAAGGAGTGAAAACATGTCTGCATATCATCGGTTAATATCATATATCTATGCATACGAGGGCGGAATCAAAGGGAAAAATACGGGATTTGCGAAATTGGAGACGCGGGGAACTTCCTGCCGGATTCAGGTCAGCGTCCGCCGTGTCTTTGCGGGCGGCAGCCCGATCGGCGTATACCTTCTGGCAGGGCAGGAGGAGATCCGTATCGGCACCCTGTTTGTCCGTGGCGGAAATGGGGAGTTCCGTGCCGTCGTCAATTGTGAAAATATTGAAGGAAGCGGCTGCAATATGGAAGAGTGCTGTGGTCTGACTCTTCATGAGACGGACAGCGCATGGCGTGCCTATACGACGATCTGGGAAGATGCCGTCGCGCATGCGGCAGAGGTTGAGCTGGCGGATGTGACTGCTGAGAAAGTGCGGGAGCAGGAAGCGGAGAAGGAAGAGGCAACGCGGAAACTGGCAGAGAATGTATCTGGGGAAGTGAACAGCGCGTCTGTAGGGAAAGAAAAATTGGATGAGGCGTCAGAACTTACCCGGTCGGGAGAAATGGAGAGTCAGGACACATCCACGGAGACAGAGAAGAAAGAAGCTGTGAATATAAACGAAACGGACTTCGGAATCAGCCAGCCCCAGCCAGAAAAGCTGGAGGATTCAAACCTGGAGATTTTCGAGGACACGGAAACCATGGAAGCGGTTCCAGATATCTCAGAAACATCCGATCATCAAGAGGCAGAAGTTGTTCAGGAAGCGCAAACGGAGACACCGCAGGAAAGTTCTCAGGAATCCAATCAGGAAGCACAGACAGAAGCACGGCGGAAAGATTCTCAAGAATCCACCCGGGAAGTCCGGAAAGAGGCGCTTCCAGATTCTCCACCAGACCATCAAGAGGCATTTCAGTCAGACTCTCAAAACCAAAAACAACCGCAACCAGATTCATCCAAGGAATTTTCGAAAGAAGATCCCGCTGAGTCCCTCTGGAACCGTCTGCGTGCTGCCTATCCCAAAGTAACCGCCTTCGAATGCGCCGACGGCTGCGAGATTCTGGTAATCAAACCGCAGGATATCGGGCTTCTGCCGCGGGAAAACTGGGTGTATGGAAATAACAGCTTTCTTCTGCACGGTTACTACAACTACCGATATCTGATTCTGGCGAGACTGGGGAAACCCGGCGAACGGGGGCGCTACATTCTGGGCGTGCCGGGACATTATGGAAACAATGAAAAATATATGGCGGCGATGTTCGGCTTTGACCGCTTTGTCCGTTCCACCCGCCAGCCGCCGCGCGACAGCCGGTTCGGGTATTGGTATACGGATTTGAATTTTACATAAAAGCCGGTCGCTCCTTTTAGAGAACACTTGACAAAGGATAGCTTTTCTGGGTAGGATGGACACGGGTCAAATGCTTTCAGGTGTTTGGTTGGTAGCGGATCAAACTTGTCGGGAAACTGGGATAAGGATGTCTGTTGTTGGAAGCGGATGAATTTGAACGGAGGAAAAAACAGTGGCAGCAAAATTGACACGGGAAGAGAAATATATGAAAGCGGCGATCCGCGAGGCGAAGAAAGCCTGGGCGCTCGGAGAAGTGCCGATCGGCTGCGTGATCGTGTATGAGGACAAAATCATCGGCAGGGGTTACAACCGCCGGATGGTCGATCATAGCGCGCTGGCACATGCGGAGATCGCGGCAATCAAAAAAGCGTGCAAGCGCATGGGCGACTGGCGCCTGGAAGAATGCGAGCTGTACGTGACGCTGGAACCGTGCCCGATGTGCGCAGGGGCGATCGTGCAGGCGCGGATTCCAAAAGTTTACATCGGTTCCATGAACCCGAAAGCCGGCTGCGCCGGTTCGGTACTGAATCTTCTGGATGAAAAAGGATTCAATCATCAGGTGGAGACAGAAGAAGGACTTTTGGGCGAGGAATGTTCGATGATGTTGAAAGAATTTTTCAAAGAATTGCGTGAAAAGAGAAAAAAGAAGAATGAAGAAAAAGCTGGTGAATGATTTCCACCAGCTTTTTGCATTCCATATTTCCCATTCAAACCGAAAAATACAGTCCTTATTTGATTACGTGGATCCAGCCCTCCGGAGCTTTGATGTGACCCATCTGGATGCCGGTCAGTGTCTCGTAGAGTTTCTGGGTAACCGGACCCATCTTCTCCATACCTGCCGGGAAGCAGATTTCCTTGCCGTGGTCAACGATCTTGCCAACCGGGGAGATAACAGCTGCGGTACCGCACAGACCGCACTCTGCGAAATCTTTTACTTCGTCTAAGTATACTTCACGCTCTTCGGTCTCCATGCCAAGGTAATCTCTTGCAACCTGCAGGATAGAACGGCGTGTGATAGACGGAAGGATGCTGTTGGACTTCGGAGTTACCAGCTTGCCGTCTTTGGTGATAAAGATAACGTTTGCGCCGCCGGTCTCCTCGATCTTGGTACGTGTCTGCGGATCCAGGTAGATGTTCTCATCGAAACCGTTCTTATGAGCATCGACGATCGCATGCAGGCTCATCGCATAGTTTAATCCGGCTTTGATGTGACCGGTTCCGTGAGGTGCTGCACGGTCGAAATCGCTGACGCGGATGGTGATCGGTTTAGCGCCGCCCTTGAAGTACGGACCAACCGGTGTACAGAATACGCGGAACTGATAGATGTTTGCCGGTTTAACGCCGATAATGGAATCATAACCGAACATATACGGGCGGATGTACAGGGTTGCACCGGAACCATACGGCGGTACGAATGCTGCGTTGGCTTCTACTACTTTTGTGATGGCGTCTACGAAGCGCTCCTTCGGGAATGGCGGCATTTCAAGACCTTTTGCGGAATTCTCCATACGCTCGCCGTTTAAGTCAGGACGGAACGTAACGATATGGCCGTCCTCGGTCGTATACGCTTTCAGACCCTCGAAGCAAGTCTGTGCATACTGCAGAACACAGGCACATTCATTCAAGGTAATATTCGGGTCGGAGGTAAGGACGCCTTCGTCCCAGGAACCATTCTGGTACATGGAAACATAGCGGTAATCCGTTGGCATATAGCCGAAACCGATGTTGCTCCAGTCGATATTTTTCTTTTCCATAATCGTTGCTCCAATCTTACAGAATTTTATGATTTAGTAACTGTTTGACTTTTTGCAGTCGCTAGATTTATACCTATTATAATAATTTCTTTCTTCTGTTGCAAGATTCTGGGATAAAAAATGATAAAAAAACAATAAAATGTATTCTTGTGTATTTTTATACAATGCTTGTTAGTCAAGCTCCGGCTTGACAAAACGGCGGCTGCCATGTATACTAAACAGGCTGACGGTCTGCAGGTCATTCCGTCATATAAGATCAAGTCATAAAGTTTCCGCACAGCCGGGGAGTTAGCGGTGCCCTGTACCTGCAATCCGCTATAGCAGGGGTGTTGTCCGACCGAGGGCGTTTTTACTGTGGGGCTGCCCCTGAAAAGTGGCGTTGAAGTCTGGGTCTTGCGCAACAGAAATCTGTGAACCGTGTCAGGGCAGGAATGCAGCAGCACTAAGCAGAAGCTTCTGTGTGCCGCAAGGCAGCCTGGACCGAGTTAACTGTCAGGGTAACGTCCATGGCATACGTTCGAAGCCGGGCGTGCGGATTTTTTTATTTCATAGGAAATTGCTTCCTATGAAATAAAAAATAGAAAATAATAGATACAGAAACAAGCATTTTTGCAGGTGTGTGAATATAGCCGGGATATGTGGAATTTGATTTGCCAGGGGGTAGGAATACCGTGCCGGAGCAGATTAAAAGCGCGTATCCCGGTATTTTTATGTCTATGATATTTGTAAGGAATTTTTTCTTGCCCGCGGGATATGATTGTATTATAATTACAAAATGGGTGTAGTTTATCCTGATATGGGGGTTGTTGGAAACTTAGAATAAGGGTAACTGTGAAGGTACTGGACGGTTATGAAGAAAGGGAAAGCGCTCATGAGAAGAATCGGTATGTTAACCAGCGGCGGCGACTGCCAGAGCTTAAATGCGACGATGCGAGGCGTGGCAAAATCGCTGTACAAGATGTTCGATGACATAGAGATAGTTGGATTTGAAGACGGCTATAAAGGTCTTATGTATGCAGACTACCGGATTATGAAACAGTCGGATTTTTCCGGGATTCTGACACGCGGAGGTACGATTCTGGGAACTTCCAGACAGCCTTTCAAGCTGATGCGGACGCCGGACGAGAACGGTCTGGATAAAGTGGAAGCGATGAAACACACCTATTACAAGCTGAAACTGGAATGCCTCGTCATTTTAGGCGGCAATGGCAGCCAGAAGACAGCAAATCTGCTGCGGGAGGAAGGACTCAATATCGTTTCTCTTCCGAAGACCATAGACAACGATCTCTGGGGCAGCGATCTTACGTTTGGATTCCATAGTGCGGTTGATGTAGCGACCAATGCCATCGACTGTATTCATACGACGGCGGCGTCTCATGGCAGAGTCTTCATCGTGGAGATCATGGGCCACAAGGTGGGATGGCTGGCGCTCTATGCAGGCATCGCGGGCGGAGCTGACATCATTCTCCTGCCGGAGATCCCGTATGATATTGATGTGGTGGTAAATGCGATCCGCAGCCGTACTAAAAATGGCAAGAATTTCACGATTTTGGCGGTCGCAGAGGGCGCGATTTCCAAGGAAAATGCAGCCCTGACCAAGAAAGAATTAAAAGAAAAGAAGAAAAATGGACCGGTTTATCCGTCGGTCGCTTACGAGCTGGGCGCCCAGATTTCCGAGCGGACGGGGCAGGAGATCCGTGTGACGGTTCCGGGGCATATGCAGCGCGGAGGCGAGCCATGCCCGTATGACCGCGTGATTGCGACGCGCCTCGGCGCGGAGGCAGCAGAGATGATCCGCCGCAAAGAATACGGCTATATGGTCGCTTTAAACAACAATAAGATTGAAAAAATTCCGCTTGCGGACATTGCCGGTAAATTAAAGATGGTCGATCCGAAGAGCGATATTATCCGGGAAGCTAAGGATGTAGGCATCAGCTTCGGCGACGAATAGTAAGGAAGTAGTAGTTTATGTCATATACAGCACTGTACAGAAAATGGCGTCCGACGTCCTTTGAAGAGGTCCGGGGTCAGGACCATATCGTAAAGACCCTGAAAAATCAGATCAACTCCGGGCGGATCGGGCACGCGTACCTCTTCTGCGGGACGCGCGGAACCGGTAAGACGAGTATTGCCAAGATCTTTGCACGGGCAGTCAACTGTGAGCATCCGGTGGACGGCAGCCCCTGCGGCGAGTGCAGTATGTGCCGCCAGATTGCGGAAGGAGCTTCCCTCAATGTGGTGGAGATCGATGCGGCATCCAACAATGGTGTGGAAAATATCCGTGATATCCGGGAGCAGGTGCAGTACCCGCCGACGGATGGGCGCTACCGCGTCTACATCATTGACGAGGTTCATATGCTTTCGATCGGCGCGTTCAATGCGCTCTTAAAGACGCTGGAAGAACCGCCGTCCTACGTTATATTTATCTTGGCGACGACGGAGGTCCACAAGATCCCGATCACGATCCTGTCCCGGTGCCAGAGATATGATTTCAAGCGGATCTCGATCGATACCATTGCGGGACGGCTGGCGGAGCTGACGCAGGCGGAGCAGATCGATGTAGACGATCGGGCACTTAGGTATGTGGCACGTGCGGCGGATGGCTCGATGCGAGATGCGTTAAGTCTTCTCGATCAGTGCGTGGCGTTCCATTTCGGGGAAAAGCTGACGTATGACAATGTGCTCGAGGTGTTGGGCGCGGTCGATAACCGCGTGTTCAGCAAGCTGTTTCAGGCGGTGCTTGCAAGTGATACGAAGGCGTGCATCCGTGAGATTGAGGAAATGATCATCCAGGGGCGCGATCTTTCGCAGCTCGTCAACGATTTCGTCTGGTATATGCGAAATCTCCTGATTGCCAAGACGACCGACGAACCGGGCGATATGCTCGATATGTCGGAGGAAAATCTGGCAGTTTTAAAGGAAGAGGCGGCAGGCGTTGATACGGAAACGCTGATGCGTTACATCCGTATTTTCTCGGAACTTTCCGGGCAGCTTCGCTACGCGTCGCAGAAGCGGATTCTGGTGGAGATTGCCTTTATCAAGCTGACGACGCCGTCGATGGAACAAAATCTTGATTCCATTTTACAGCGGATTACGCTATTAGAGCAGAAAATGCAGGAAATGCCGGACAATCTACAGAAACTGGCGTCCCTTGCACCGGCAGCGGGGCAGGCGGCATCCTCCAAAACGGCTGTGGTGGAAACGCCGCCTGAGCCGAAGACGGTATCCCTTCCGCCGGCACAGTACGAAGATCTGATGCTGATGCGGAAAGAATGGGGACGGATTGCGTCCCTGAGCCAGCTTGTGGGTTCGATTAGACTCAGTCTTCCCAAGACAAGTGTAGAACCGGCGGGCGAAGGCTGCCTTTGCATTGTGTGTACAGATGAAAATACGTTTGGAATTATCAATCGGGAGCCTGAGCTTAAGAATTTGCAGGAAGTAGTGCAAGAAAAATACAAAAAGACTCTGCAATTTAAAGTCCGTTTAGAATCATCTGCTGTGCCGCAAAGAACGGTTTATGTCAGTGATGAGGATTTAAAGAACGCAATCCATACCGATGTGATTGTCGAAGAGGATGATTCCGTGTAGTGGAGCTTGCCAAAGATGAGCCTTGTTTTGTAATGCAAGAAGCTGTGATTAAATGCAGATAAATGATATTAGTGGGTTTATATGATATATAGAACCGGCTGCAATCGGCAGCCAGTCTGAATATAAATAAAAAGAAGTGAAAGAGAGGAATGACACCATGGCAAAACGTGGCGGTTTCCCAGGCGGTATGCCGGGCAATATGAACAATTTAATGAAGCAGGCGCAGAGAATGCAGCGCCAGATGGAAGAGAAGCAGAAAGAGCTGGAGGAGAAGCAGTACAGCGCATCCGCAGGCGGCGGCGCTGTAACCGTGACCGTATCTGGTAAAAAAGAGGTTCTTTCCGTGAAACTGTCTGAGGAAGTAGTGGATCCGGATGATATCGAGATGTTAGAGGATCTGATCGTGGCGGCGACCAACGAGGCATTTCGTCAGGCGGAAGAGGACAGCAGCCAGATGATGTCCCAGTTGACCGGTGGCCTTGGCGGTCTGGGAGGCGGATTTCCGTTTTAAGCGATGGATTATTACAGCAGCCAGATTAGCAAGCTAATCGAAGAATTGTCAAAACTTCCCGGAATCGGAAGTAAATCGGCGCAGCGTCTTGCATTTCATATCATCAATATGCCGGAAGAACAGGTCAGGCACTTGTCCGGCGCGATTCTGGAAGCCAAGCAGAATGTGCGTTACTGCAAGGAGTGCTGCACATTGACTGATAAGGAACTATGCCCGATCTGTAGCAGCGACCGGCGAGATCATGAGACGATCATGGTGGTGGAAAATACGCGCGATCTGGCGGCATATGAAAAGACAGGAAAATACAACGGGGTCTATCATGTGCTGCATGGGGCGATCTCCCCGATGCTGGGGATCGGGCCGGGCGACATCCGGCTCAAGGAGCTGATGACTCGCCTGCAGAAAGAGGAGGTTCGTGAGGTCATTATCGCAACCAACTCAAGCCTGGAGGGCGAGACGACCGCGATGTATTTGAGCAAGCTGATTAAGCCGACAGGGATCCGGGTGACGCGAATCGCCAGCGGCGTTCCGGTCGGGGGCGACTTGGAATATATTGATGAGGTAACGCTTCTGCGCGCGCTGGATGGGCGTACAGAGCTGTAGCCGGTGAGCAAATAAAACGTTACTGGGCACGTATGCGTGAACAGTAACAATAAAACTTCTGCCGCGGCAGGAAGTTAGGAGATGCATAAGATGGATAAATACGAGTTTAACATCAAGGTAGAGCAGATTAAGAAACTGGTTAACAAGGGAGATTTCGAGACGGCGATGAAGATCGCCGATACCATCGACTGGCGTCGTGTACGCAGCACCAGCCTGCTTACGATGATTTCCCAGATTTATGAGAAAAATGCAGAGTATCAGGATGCCAAGGATATTTTATTGCTGGCATATGAGAGAGCGCCGCTTGGAAAGGGGCTTTTATATAAGCTGACCGACCTTGCACTGCGTGAAAATAATATTCAGGAGGCAGAGGCATATTACCGGGAGTTCTGTGAGCTGTCCGGCGATGACCCGCGCCAGTACCTGCTTCGTTTCCTGATTCTGGAGGCGAAGGATGCGCCGTTAGAGCAGCAGATCAATTCTCTGGAGAGATATTGTCAGGAAGAGCTGGATGAGAAATGGCTGTACCACCTGGCAGAGCTTTATCATCAGGCGAACCAGGCGGACGACTGTGTGCGGATCTGCGACAAGATCATGCTGATGTTCGGTCTTGGCAAATATGTGGACAAGGCAATGGAACTGAAACTTCAGTATGCGCCGCTGACGAAATATCAGATGGATCTGGTGGAAAACCGCGAGAAGTACGAAGAGAAGCTGCGTGCGGTGGAAGAAGAGTACAAGAACGGTACATACCGCAAGCCAGAGCCGGAAGGAGAGTATCTGGATACGGATGAGCCGGAGGCAGAGCTGGACGACGAACCGGAGAACGAGCCGGAGGGACAGCCGGAGCAGGCAGAGCCAGAAGAGAAGGCTGGAAAACCGAAAGCTGAGACAAAACCGGCGGACGAGAAAGTAGAAAAGGCTGCGCTGGACGAGGATGTAGTAGCAAGCCTTCATGAAGCACAGGCGGAAGAAGCGCTGGCAAAAGAAGTGTCCAAGATCAAGCCTTACGATGAGGAAGAGGGCGCATCTGAAGGGGAGACACGTGTTTTCAAGAATCTCCGCGACCTAGAGCCGGCAGAGGCAGAGGAAAAGAGCGAGGAAGCTCCGATTCATGAATTTGAAGAGGAAGAGGAAACCATAGTGGAAGACTGGGATTTCGAACCGGAAGAGGAAGAAGAGGAGATCAAGGAATCAAATCATCTGATGATCGAGGCGGAAGATCCGGCAGCCGGTCTTGCGATGGCACTTGATTCCCTGAAAAAGATTCACCGCGAGCTGGGGACCAAGCATCCAGTTGCCAAGATCAGCGGCGCAAACCTTTCCCATCGCGGCATCGCATCGGTGGCGGAGCGCCTGGCAGGCAAGGATCTGGTGGTCGAGCATGCAGCTGATCTGGACGATTTGACGGTGGAAGAGCTGGAAGAACTGATGACACAGGATGAAACCGGCATGGTCGTTGTTCTGATTGATACGCAGGCACGTTTAGAGCAGATGCACCGCGCATATCCGGCATTAGCAGAGCGTTTCCAGTATATCGGCTGTGAAAACCAGAAAGACGATGCAGCGAAGCTGGCACAGGCGCGCGAGGAAGAGCTGAAACGCCAGCAGGCGCAGCAGGAAGCAGAAGCAGCCAGAAAACGCCAGGCAGAGCGTGAAGCGGAGATCCGTCGTCAGGCAGAAAAAGAGGCAGAGGAAAAACGTAGACAGCAGGAAGCAGCAGCCCGCCGTGAGGAAGAAGAGCGCGCCAAGGCAGAAGCACAGGCGCTGGCAGCCCAAGAGGCAGAAGAAGCGCGTAAAGCGGAGGAAGATCGCCGTCTGGCAGAGCGGCAGAGAGAAGAACTGCGCCGTCAGGAAGAGGCAAGACGCGATGACGAGCCGGAGTATGAAGACGAAGAAGATCACTACGAGAAGGACGAGTATGAGCCGGAGGATGATTATGCGCGTGGCGGCTATCGTGATGATTATAAGGACGATTACAAAGACAGCTATAAAGACGAACGCGAGGACGACGAGTATTCCAATTATCCAGAGGATGAGCCGGAAGAGAAACCGTCCAAAAAGTCCGGCGATATGGATGTTGAGGAGTTTGTTCAGTATGCCTGCAAATATGCATCGGAGATCGACTGCAGTATTTCGGGAAAGAGCATGCTGGCTCTGTACGAGCGCGCTGAGATGATGGAGGAGGACGGAGAACCGCTTACCAAGACAAGTGCCGAAGATTTGATCGAGGAAGCTGCAGATAAGGCGGAGAAGAAATCCTTCAGCGGACTGTTCTCATCGAAATATGATAAGGATGGACTTCTGATTCTGAAAGAGAAACATTTCTTTGATTAATTAAAACAATTCGAGAAATTTTAAAATTAAAACTAATTAGTAAAAGAGAGCGCTGCGGGGGAATGCTTCCCGGCAGCGTTTTCTGGTAGTGGACAGTAAAAAGAGATACGGGAGAGAAAGATGGGAACACGGTTAATAGCCCTCGATTTAGATGGGACACTGTTAAATGAAAAAATGCACGTGTCGGAAAAAACAAGACAGGTGATGGAACTGTGCGCGCAGCGGGGGATTGAGATTGTTCCGGCGACCGGGCGCGCGCTCCCGGCAGTGCCAGAGGAGGTTTTGAGCCTGCCGGGCGTCTACTATGGCATATTTACAAATGGGGCGGTCGTCCGGGATTTCGGGAAAAATACCTGGGTGTCGGAAAGCTGCCTGAGCTGGGAAGAGACGATCCGGGTGATTGAGGTGCTGCGCCGGCATCCGGTTATTTACGATATGTATGTATCGGAGGGCGGCGTCAGCGAGACGCGATTGCTGGCACAGCTGGAAGAATACGGGATACCGGAACGTGAATGCGCCTATATCCGGGCGACGCGCCGGGCAGTTACTGACATGGTGGAGTATCTGCGGGAGAAAAAATGCCCGGTGCAGAAGATGAATTTAAATTTTAAGGACCGGGAGAGCAAGCAGGCAGTCCGGGCACAGCTGGAAGCGATGCCGGAGGTTCTGGTGACCTCCTCACTTCCGTGGAATCTGGAACTCAACGCGGCGGGCATCACAAAGGGGAGCGGGCTGCGGAATCTCTGTCAGTATCTGGGAATTGAAGCGGAGGAGACGATGGCATTTGGAGACGGCGAAAACGACTGGCCCATGCTGGAGGCAGCAGGAATCGGTGTGGCGATGGAAAATGGCGCCCCATTTTTAAAGGAACGCGCAGACCGGATTGCCGCTTCGAACCGGGAAGAGGGCGTAGCGGAGGCGATCAGACAATGGGTGCTTATATAAAAGAAAACTGGCTGTTCGTGGTGGTGGCAGTCTATCTGGTTTCCATGGTACTGTACGGGCATTACCGCGGATTCGTCCGCCTGGCAGTCTCAGCCGTTTCCCTGGTGCTGTCGCTGGGGGTGGTTCATTTTGGTGCGCCGTCTGTCGCGAATCTGCTTCGCAGCAATGAGGTGGTCTATCAGGCGGTGGAGGACAGCGTGACGAAATTTATCCAAAAGGACGATGAGGCGGAAAATGAGGCAGCTGACGCGGCGCCGCCATCCGTACAGCGCAGTATTATTGAAGAAATGGATCTTCCGGAACAGTTAAAGGATGCGCTTCTGGAGAATAATAACAGCGAAGTTTACGAGGCGCTGGGTGTAAGCAGCTTTACCCACTACGTCAGCCGTTATCTGGCAAACAGCCTGATCAATATTATAAGTTTTTTTCTGCTGTTTGCAGCCGTGTTCGGCGGACTGCGTGTTCTGTCCGTATCGCTCAATGTGGTCTCCCGGCTGCCGATCATATCGGGGCTGAACCGTCTGGCAGGTGCCGTGCTGGGTGGGGCGGAAGGGATCTTTTTCGTCTGGATTGCAGCACTGCTTATTACACTGTTCTCGGCAACGGCGATTGGTGAACTTTTCCTGAACCAGATAGAAAGCAATATCTGGCTGACCTGGCTGTATGACCACAATATGCTTGGAAGCATCCTGATGGGTGTTGTGAAACGGATTATTTAAAAGCTTATAGAGAAAAACTGTGATATTGAAAAACGGCACACCGCATTCTCGCTACTTAGTGATGAGTTAGGTGTGCCAAATTTTTTATCTCAGTCGAGAAGACTCCCACCTTTTTAGGTGGCGAGTAATAGCAAATTTGTCTCAGTGGGAGTTGGGTCTCCGACTGAGATAAATGCTCCGCGAGGATGCGCAATGATTCTGTATGGAATATATCAGCGAAAAAACAAGGCGAAAAAAACAAGTGAAAATCCCTTGACAAGTTAATGCTGAAATGGTAGACTTTAACTCTAACGTGTTTTGACGTTGGTCTGCATATGCAGGGAAAATCGAATATCACAGGTTTTCTTATTTGCGAAAATGTTTTGAAAATTAAGAAAAAATAGTTGACAACGACAACTGCCTATGATATGATATTCAAGCTGTTGAGCGAAAGCTCAGTTGCGAAAAATAAAATAAAAAAGTTGTTGACAAAGATAACTGATTGTGGTAATATAAATGAGCTGTCAATGAGACGACAACAAAGAACCTTGAAAACTGAACAGTATGTAAAACCCTGAAAATTCTAAGAACAAAGGCTTTTGGTTAAGCCTTGAAGTTCAAGAGAACATTCAGAACAAAACCAAAACAACAGTAATAACGGTTAAAATTAGCCAAGCGAATTTTGACTGGAATCAAAACTTTAACATGAGAGTTTGATCCTGGCTCAGGATGAACGCTGGCGGCGTGCTTAACA
>OLGI01001533.1_pt1 | contig 19727 bp, 19 predicted proteins | sample 1605221 | NCBI WGS metagenome assembly OLGI01 (sample SAMEA3888915, study PRJEB22519) | human gut metagenome | biome: human gut; feature: human-associated habitat; material: faeces | place: Denmark | collected 2010 | reverse complement strand
AATTTTTATGAATTTTAGAACAACTTCAACTATAGAAAAACAAATGAATCATGTAAGAAAATATGCTCCATTATTATTACTTAATATTCCTAGAAAATATCAATACTTATTGTACTCCACACCTTTTTTGCAATATTTGCAGATTTTGTTTTTAATTTATTAAATCACATCTATTTCTTATGTATCTTTGACTTTTTCCTTTTTATTGTAACTATACACACTATTATTTCTTTAAGAAAAAAGATAATGATTTCTGAATCCATTTCATCTGGTATTCTTAATCCTAATTCTATTATTGAAATTGAAATCACCGACAAACAAATCATTGGTGTCTTACCAAATAAAACTATTATTAGAGATTTGAGCGAGTTTACAAATTATATGATTATAAAAGATGGAATATAACTACAATTTAATAATCATAGCAAGAAAAACACAACTAAAAAAAGATGCATTTCTGCATGTACCAACATACAGATTTACATCTCTTTTGAATTTGAATATTTAACGAATATTTACAGACCCCAAACTAGGCCCCAAATGATTGCGCTAAAACCCTAAATGATTTTGGTTACCCTTTCCATAATCATAACTAGCAGTTCTTTTTTCACTTTTTTATTTGAATTTTTACAAGTAACTTAGATGTCAAAGCCGAAGCTAGTAAAAAAGCGGTACATCCTGCTGTAAGTTTTCCAACGATCACAGGGACAATCATCTTTGGATTAACTCCTGCTGCAAAAGCAAGGTGATCTCCAAACGTAAATGATGCTGAAACAGCAAATGCAATATTTATGATTTTTGACTTTTCATTCATATCACCAATCATATTATACATTGCTATATTGTTTGCCAAAGTTGCTATTAACCCTGCTGAGCCTACCTCATTCATTCCAAATGTTTTTCCTACTTTTGATAAAATACTACCAAATGTTTTTGTCATCCATTTCACCATTGGAAAAGCACCTATTAAAATAGTTCCGATCTGTCCACAAATTAAAAAAGCATTTTCAAGCGGGATTGTACCATTAGAATCTTCTTCTACCATAACCCGAAACAGAGGAAAATGAATTCCTGTTTGATATTCAAACACTGCAATTGCTATAAAAATTGTAATTAATATCTTCAAACCTGTTCCAAATTTTTGAAATCCTTTCAGCATTTTTTCTGGCCAGACCCAAAGACCAATTACAATCAGCGCTGCCATCAAAATTACTGGAAGCATATTCCTAATAATCGATAAAAGACTCATCTTATAAGACGTAAAATTCATTACAATTCCTCCGACCAAACATCCGATAGGTATTGTTATTATTCCTGCCAAAACACCTGCACCAAGATAAGGATAATCATTTTCTTTCATCAAGGACATTCCTACTGGCAAAGTAAAAACTAACGTTGATCCTAACATATTTGCTACTAATAACCCTGAGAAGTTTCCTACCGCATTATTCCCTGCAAGTTCCATTGCCAAAGGATATCCCCCTGTATCACTTGCAAGTAAGGTTCCGGCAAACATAGATGCATCAGCTCCTATCAGTTGATAAATAGGTACAACAATTGGTTTTAGCACTATTGCTAAGACTGGTGCCGCCGCAATTACCCCTGCCATTGCCAGCATCATCGGTCCTATTGCATGAAATCCTTCCTCGAATTTTTGTCCATATCCCCATCGGTTTCCCTGGATTCTATCAACTGCTCCGATAAGCATAAAGATCATCATTATGAAAATAATTATTGAGTTCACAGACAAATTATTTATCCACATCTGTATACTTTCTATAAATTCACTCATATTTGTCTCCTCTGCAACACTTTATAAGGTTTCTTCTTCACATTTTACCATTTAAAAAAGGAGGTTCGGACTAATCCGCTCCTCCCCTTGCTGAAATAATTTCATCAATTATTTTCGACAGCTCTAATGCCGTCTCGACACTATATTTACAATCACTTAATTCTTCTGGTTTTCCGTATCCATACTTACAACCAACAAATGGAATCTGATTATATCTGGCAGCTTCTTTATCATAACTTCGATCACCTACCATAACTGCAAGTTCTGGCTTTTCTCTCAGTAATAGTTCTTCCAGACTGTACTTTTTGTTATTTTTTTCTGTAACCCCCTGGATCACATCAAAATAATCATTTACTTCTAATTTTCTTAAAATAACATCTAACTCCCATTTTGATGCATTAGAACAGATTGCCAACTTATATCCTTTTTCTTTTAACTCTTCTAACATTTGATGGATTCCTTCAAATGTTTTTGCTGACTCTTTCATTCCATCAATCCAATATTTCTGAATTAATGTTTTGAATATCTCCACTTGTTCAGATTGATTCTCTCCAAAGAAATATCTTACATCCTGCTCAAATGGAGCCCCGATCCGTTCTATAAATTCTTTATCCGAAAACCCAGTTTTTCCTACTTCTTCCAAAGCTTTTCTATATGCCTTTACTGCATATACTTCTGTCTTATTGATTGTGCCATCTACATCAAAAATAACAATTACTTTAGAAGATTCCAATTGCACATCCTAAAATGCATAAGACAAATATGCCAAGTATAATATAAATTGTCTTAACATTTTTATTAAACAGGGCAACACAAAGGAATGTAGCTCCTAACGGAAGAATTCCCGGGAAAATCTGATCGAAAATTGATTGTAATGTTGTTTCAGTTCCTGCCAATGTAAAACTTAGGGTTGTTTGTAACGAGACCATCGTTCCTATCATTGCACCTATTACTGTCATACCAAGAATGGATGCACCCATGGAAAGTTTGTCCATCAAATGATTTTCTTCTGAATTCTCAAGGAATTTTGTTCCCATCTTATATCCATACTTTCCAGCAAGAATTTTCGTAATAAAATGAATTGCTGTATATAACAGGAAGTAAATCACTGCGCCAAGAATGTTTCCGCTTTTTGCAAGTCCAATTCCAATTCCAGCGGCAATTACTCTAAATGTTCCCCAAAAGAAGGAATCTCCTATTCCAGACATAGGTCCCATCAGACCAACCTTTACATTATTAATAGAAGATGTATCAAAAGCATCTGATTTTGCATTTTCTTCTTCCATTGCCACACCAAGTGTCATAAGAAATGGAGAAACATGTGGAGTTACATTGAATGTTTCTGTATGTCTTTTTAACGCTGCATAAAAATCATCATCATTTGGATATATTTTACGCAATGGCTTTTCAATTGCATACATATATCCATACGCCATCATTTTATCAAAAGACCATGATCCCTGAATCGTAAATGATCTCCAAAAAATACTTCTATAATCCTTAGGAGTCATGATTTCCTTTTTTTCATTTATTTTGTCTAATTCTGTTCTTTTATTTTCTTCCATTAGAAATCATCCTCCTCTTCAAATTGCATATTATTTACTACAAGAAATGCAATACATAATCCTACAACTGCAACACCAATCACATCCATTCCAAGGTACATAACTGCTACAAATCCGAGGAAAAGGTATGGAAGTATTTTGTTGTTAGACATAATTTTAATCAAAAGCGCAAGTCCTACACAAGAAAGTACTCCTGCTGCAACATTAAATCCATTCAGTACCACCTCAGGAATCATATTCAGTACACTATTAATTCCATCAGCACCGAAGAATAATGCGATGAAAACCAAAAGTGCTGAAGGGATTCCAATTGACAATGGCACTACTGTTAAATGTATCAGGTTTTTTCAGATTTCTCTCATCAAGTGCTCTTTCAATCTGTTTTCCTGCCCAACTTCCAGGAATCGCGTAACAGAAGTTTCTCCACAGCTGCAGGAATACAGACAGTGGTAATGCAAGTGCTACAGCTGCTCCTGTTCCTGCTCCTGTCTGAATTGCAATTGCAATACTTAAAATACTAGAAGCATATACTTCCGGTGGAACAGCACTTCCAACCATAATAGATCCCATAAACATTGATTCCAATGTTGCTCCAATAATTACACCTGTTTGAAGATCTCCCATAATCAGACCTACAATTGGACCTGTAAACAACGGTCTAGCCATCATAGATGCTCCAAACAACTGCTCATCCATTGCTGCAAGAAGAGCGACAATAGACACAAGAATTGCCGGTATTAACATGATATTTCCTCCTTCTAACTACTATAACGGTTTAGATTAAACTTTCTGCCATGACTTTTTTATCTGTAGGAACAGCTCTACATTCAACTTCTGCACCTGCCGCAACCATCTCATGAATCTGTTCTTTCTCTTTTTCAGATACTGCAAGAGACGGAGTGATCATTGTTCTTTCACTTGTCAGTTTCATATTACCAAGATTAACGTGATCAACATCTTTTACATTTTTCACTAGTTCTAACGCATCTGATGTATTATCAACAATCAGAAACAGCTTATATTTATCCGTCTTTGTTCCATTCAACAACGGAATCGCATCTTTCAGTGTTTTTACAACAAACTTCACGCCCGCCGGAGCAGCCATTTTCAATGAAGTGCTACGGAGTTTATCTGCTGCCACTGCATCATTTACTATCAGAATACAATCTGCTTTCAATGAATTTGTCCATGCAAAAGCAACCTGTCCATGTATCAATCTCTCATCTACTCTTAATAATTTAATCATTAGAAATCCTCCTCTATATCGCTATTTTCTTCAATCATTTTATTCAGATCTACAATTCCTTCTCTTCCCATCTGAATTGCATTTTTTATCAATTCATCTGTTGAAACATCTGAATTCAAATCCTGTGCCAGACTGATCAGTAAAGGAAGATTCAACCCTGTTATAATATGTACCTTCTCAGATTGAATGTATGAGGAAAACACATTAGCGACGCTTCCACCCATAATATCTGCAACAATAATCAGTTCATCTTCTTCATCCAATTCATGAATTTTCTTTTCTGCTTCTTTCTGCATATCAAACCCTGGTTCAACATATGCACTGATTTCTGAAATATCTTCATTTTCACCCATGATTAATTTTAATGTCTCCATAATCCCTGATGCAAATCTTTCATGAGTTGCTACTAATAATTTTCTCATACTATTCCTCTTCCTAATTTCATCTTAATTTTAGTACTTCACTGTTCTGTAATATCTTCTGATTTCCAAACTATGATTTCTTACATGCTCAAAATGTGCGCTAACTCTTTCAAGCTGTGCAGCCATAACGAGTGGTGAAACAAGTCCTCTTACGCTTGGATCAACTCCTTTAAGTTCATAATCCTTTGTATCCCATACCTGAACTACATCTGAATATTTTCTTACAAATTTTTCAACACGATCAAGTAATGGTCTTGTCTCATCTTCACCTTTGAAAAGCATAAAGCTCATATCTTTTTCAGTCATTTCCACTGTTCCATGGAAGAACTCTGCTGCATGGATAGATTTTGTTGCGATCCACTGCATCTCTTCAAGTACGCACATTGCGAAGCAATATGTTTCTCCCCATGTGTTTCCAGCTCCTACACACATATGGAATTTTGTATCTTTATGTTTCTCTGCAAATGCAAGAGCACGCTCGTCATTATCTTCTCTTACTTTCTGAAGTACTTCCGGCATCTGTTTCAAAGCATCAATAAACTTTTCATACTCTGGAAATTCTCCGTTGTTTTTCATGAATCTTGCACCCAGTGCAAAATACTGAATATAAATTTCTTCAACAAGATCATCATTGGATGCTGTTCTGTTTTCAAACACATAATCTGCATACTCAGTAAGCGGGCATTCCTTTTCACCTACAAGAGCGATTACTGTTGCACCAACTTCTTTTGCATATTTTGCTGCATTGATTGTCTCTACTGTTGTTCCTGAAAGAGATGCTGTAATTACAACAGAATCTTTTGTGAGTTGTTTTGGTTTGGCTGTAACTAGTTCTGCTGCAATTTCATAATACCAAGGAATTGTTGAATTTGTCTTAATGAGATAAGATAATGGGCTTGCCATCGCATAAGTTCCACCAGTTCCCACAAGATAAAGGTTCTTATATCCCTTCTCACAAATAGCATCTACTGCCTGATTGATTTCTTCAATATTGTTTACTGCCTGAGTTAATACTTCATTGTAAGTTTTGTCTTCATATCCGTACATGTTCTGATTCCTCCATAATCGAAATAATAATTTTAACTTTATGCGCATAGCTTAGTGTTCTAACCACTTCGCGCTTTGAATATACCACGCTATTTTTGTTATGTCACCCACTTTTATTTTTTATTATACATATTTCGCTTTTTAGGTTTCTTTTTCTATTTTTGTTTGGTATAATAAGCACAGAAAACCTTATTTTTTACGGGAGTTTAACACTTGCTCATAGCCAATATAGCCAAATGTCGTTTATGTACGGCTTTTTTTTCGTCAAATTTTTATTTTATACTGTTGTATGTGTTGTAATTGTGATATAATAGTTGTAAAGGATGGCTGCTTCTATGAAACTGTATTATGATAAACGACTTAAAGATCCTACTTACTATATTCAGCAGGGATTTAGAAATGGTAAAAAAACGACAACCAAAAATATTAAAAGATTAGGTAAACATTCTGAGCTTCTTCTTATAACGGATAATCCCTTGGAATACGCTAAAAACGAAGTAAAAAAAATGAATGAGGAATATCGTTCTGGCAGATCTGAATTCATTGTTACTATGGATTTTAATGAAAGAATCCCTTCTACAGATTCTCCTTGTTCGAATTCTACTAGTTTGAACATTGGATATCTGTATCTTAAGGATATCTATGCCAAATTGAATCTGTCTGATTTTTTTAAATCAGTTTCTTCTGACCGAAAGATCACCTACGACTGTAATAAAATCTGTCAGTTTCTTACCTATGCAAGGATTCTGGATCCTGCCAGTAAATATGGAACATACGATAAACTTGATACATACTATGAGAAACCTCAGGTTGAATACCAACATATGATTCGTTTCTTGGATATTCTAGACAGAAATAGTGACAAATATTTAAAACATCTTTTTGACAATTCCGAAAACATCGTTAAACGAGATACTTCAGTTATGTACTATGACTGTACAAACTATTTCTTTGAAACAGAAAAGCCTGATGAGGAGATTGTTGACGAAGTTACTGGAGAAATTATCCTTGGACTTCGTCAGTTCGGAATCAGTAAGGAAAACAAGACATCTCCTATCGTTGAAATGGGGCTTATCATGGACAGCCGTGGAATCCCTATTTCTATGTGTATTCATCCAGGAAACACAAATGAACAGCTTACTGCCGTTCCACTTGAAAAAGAAGTTATAAAAATGACCGGAAACAAAAAGTTCATATATTGTGCGGATGCAGGACTTGGATCCTACAATATCCGTAAATTCAATGATATGGGTAGTAGAGCTTATATCGTTACACAGTCAGTAAAAAAACTTGGACAAGAGATCAAAGATATCGTATTCAACGATTCAACCTACCGTCTATTGTCAAATGGCGATGCGATCACATTGAAAGAAATGCGAACATTTAATAAAAAAGACGCAAACAATCTAAGTCTATACAATGATTTTGCCTATAAAGTGATTCCCGCCAACACGGCCATGGATACAGGACTTTATGAAGAAAAAGTATACAAGAACGGTCGAACAAAAAAAGTAAAAGCCAAAGGAACATTACATCAATATATCATTGTCACTTTCTCTAGAAAGATGATGGAATACCAAAGGACTATCCGCGAAAGACAGCTTGAACGTGCTAAAAAGTTATTAAGACTTAAAGATCCTGAAAAGATAAAAAAAGGACCTAACGATATACGTCGATTCCTTAAGAACACATCATCTGATACAGCTAATTATGTGTTGGATATGGATAAAATCCATGAAGAAGAAAAATACGATGGATTCTATGCCGTCGCAACAAACCTTGACGATTCAGCCAAAGACATCCTAGCAGTAGCTCAAAATAGATACAAAATCGAAGACTGTTTTAGAATCATGAAGACTAATTTCGATGCAAGACCAGTATTCTTGAGAAAGCCAGAAAGAATACGTGCACATTTCTTGATCTGCTACACTGCACTACTTATATACAGGCTTATGGAGTGCAAGTTGGATGACAACTTAACTCATGTAACAACATCAAACCTAATAAAAACATTACGAAATATGAATGTAGTAAATATGGATGACATGTACTACAAATCCATCTATAGTGGAAGTCAGGCATTAGATGCATTAGAAAGATGTTTCGAGCTACAACTAAACAGAAAGTACTATAGACCAAGTGATTTAAACAAAATAGTAAAAAAATTTTCAAAATAGAAATCACATACAACATTTCAAAAAAACGAAAGTGCTAGATTAAACCTTGAATAAAGGCTTTCTAGCACTTTTTACTTTTTCAACTGTCAAACTCGGGATAATAATATTATATAAAAATAAAAAAAAGACTTCAATATATGAAGTCTAATTAGTCAACCACGTAAGGTAACAAAGCCATTTGACGAGCACGTTTAATAGCTGTTGCTAACATTCTTTGGTATTTTGCACGAGTTCCAGTAACACGTCTAGGAATAATTTTTCCGTTAGCGTTGATGAAACGTTTTAATAATTCTACGTCTTTGTAGTCGATTTCCTTAATTTTGTTCTTAGTGAAGTAACAAACTTTTTTACGACCCATACGTTGTTTTTTAAATGCCATAAGTAAGTCCTTCCTTTCTAGAATGGTAGATCATCACTAGCAATATCTAGTGAATCATCTGCATTGAATGTTGAATCAAATGCGTTATTTGTATTCTGCACAGGATTTGAATATGAATTTTGATTATATCCATTCTGTGCAGGAGCAGCATATGTATTTTGAGCAAAACCTTGATTCATTCCATAATCTTGGCTTGGAGCTGAATAATTTGATTGTGCATTTTTTGGTTCTAAGAATTGAACACTTTCTGCAACAACCTCTGTAACATATACCCTTTGTCCTTGTTGATTATCATAAGAACGAGTTTGAATACGTCCCTCTAAACCAATCAATGAACCTTTGTGTAAATACTGTGTCATTAAATCAGCTGTTTTATTCCAAGCTACACAGTTAATAAAATCTGCATCCGGCTGTCCTTGTGTTGAAACACGACGGCCAACTGCCATTGTGAATGAGCAAACGCTTGTTCCACTTTGCGTTTTACGTAATTCAGGATCACGTGTTAAACGCCCAACTAATACTACTCGATTGATCATATTTTTATTTAACCTCGATTATTTTTCGCTTTCAGTTTTAACAACCATAATACGAATTACATTGTTGCTGATACGAGACAAACGTTGGAATTCGAAAACTCCTGCATTGTTTGCAGTTACATTGATAACTACATAGTGTCCCTTTTTCATGTGATCGATTTCGTAAGCGAATTCTTTCACACCCCAGTCATCTACTTTGTCAATTGAACCACCGTTTTCAGTGATTGTTGCATGTAAACGATCTGAAACTGTTTTGAACGCTGCATCATCTAAAGATGCATTCACAATGTACATAATTTCATATTTTTTCATGTGTACACCTCCCTTTGGTCTTTTTTGGCTTCTTGCGAAGCAGAGAACAGGCATAAACCTGCTTTGTTATTATAACAAAAAAAGACTTTGTTTGTAAACCACAAAGTCTAATATTTTTTTAATTGATATTGAGCATTATAATAAAGCTCATTACAATCCAATTCTTTAAACACATCAAGTACATCATCCAGGCCTGAAATCAGCTTATAATCATGAATTTTGGATAGTGAAATCCAATGGGATTCTTCATTTTTGTTTCCATTAAACACATTCGTCTTATATAAGAAAACAATATGTCTACAACCATCACTCGATGTAAATTGTTTTGTTCCACAAAGCTTTAATTGATCAACATCCAAACCTGTTTTCTCTTTCACACCATGAATCGCTGATTGAACAAAAGATTCACCAAGCTCAATATGACCTGTTGGCAACGTATATCCATTTGGATTCTGTTGTTCTTGTACAAGAACATTTCCTTTATCATCTTGAATCATGACCATGCTTGTTAATTCACAGAATTCTGCATTCTTATTTGCACTCAATCTTCGTTTTTCAATAGCCAATCTTCCATCGGCTACAATATTACGAATCTCAGTAGAAATACGGCGTTCTGGGAAGGCTCTTGAAATATGTTTTTTTGCTTCTAAAGAGAAGTTATCCAAACTATTCTGTAATTCTTCAATACGCTCTGATAAATCTGGACGAGACAACATCCATTCTTGGAAAGCTTCTTGGGCTTCTTGAACACGCAACTGACTTTCTGCTTCGAAATCCTTTTTGAAAGCCTCCATCTGTGTTTGTACCTTTTGGAATACTTTCTTGCGGCGAAGCAAGGCAAGTACAGTAAATACACAGTCAATGCCAAAGCCAATTGTAAAGGCAGATAAGAAACTCATTAATGCCGTAAATGGAATATCTAAAACAATATCTTGAATAATAGGATGAATGATATAAACAACTACAATGGACATAATGCCAAATAAAGTTGAATTCAACAAACAAACACGACCATTGATATTCATGAATCGTTCGGAATAATCCCACCATCTTGTTTTAAACAAAATTTCCATCACCCAACTTGTAATATATTCCAAAGTACTCGTAATAATGACACCTAAAACAAACACAAGTATAGGATAATCTTTCACAAACAATAAAGGATATAAAACCAGTAAAGCACCTACTCCATAGATTGGGCAATACGGACCATAAAAGAAGCCTCGGTTAATAAACTTCTTTGCCGGAATTCCACAATATAAATCTTCGCATACCCATCCTAAAAAGGCATACAAAACAAAGTAGGCATAGGCATATACAAATTCCATCATATACTTGCCTTCATTTCTTCACTTAACTTTGCATTTGCCAACATCAATCGAATACGATTTTCCTGATTTACCTTTGATGCACTTGGATCATAATCAATCGCAACAATATTCGCTTTCGGATATTCATCCTTAATCTTACGAACCATACCTTTGGCAACAATATGATTTGGCAGACAACCGAATGGCTGTGCACTAATCACATTAGTAACGCCAGATTTAATAAGTGAAACAACTTCACCTGTTAAAAGCCAACCTTCACCCATTTTTACACCTGGATCAATAAATGCTTTTCCATTATCAATGACTTCACTAAAATCGTCTGGTGCAATAAAAGTTCCATCTTTTTTTACTATATCTCTAAATGTTTTCTGCATACGCATAATCACATCTTTTACTATATTGTATATATAGTGATTTTTTTCGTGCATATGATAATACTCATAATCAATAATTGAATTTTCTACACAATATAGCGCAAAATCCATCACGCCGGATAGAACGGGTTCAAAACCTTCTTCAATCAAATAATCTTCTAAATGTTGATTCCCTAATGGAGAATATTTCATATAAATTTCTCCAACAATTCCAATACGAATCTTTATCTGAGTACGATCTTGTGGAATCGCCTTAAACATTTCCAACATCTTTTTATAAATACGTTTTGATTGTTTATAAGATCCATGTTCAAACATTGGAATCAATTCATCAATAAACTGATTTACCGCCTTATCTGTAGCTCCTTTTTCAAGTTCATAAGGCTTCACCTGATTGCTTAACCACATTAAAGCATCACCATATAAAGCTCCATAAAGAATGCGAAGAATCAAAGGCATTGTAAATTCAACACTACTGCCTTTTTCTAGACCATTCGCATTGGCAGATAAACAAGGAATGTGTTGCCATCCTTCCATAGCCAAAGCTTTTCTCAATAAAGAAAGATAATTACTTGCACGACACCCTCCTGCCGTTTGTGTAATAGCACAAGCTACATGATTCATATCATATTTACCACTCTTTAGAGCATCGATCATTTGTCCAATCACCAACAAAGCCGGATAACAAGTGTCATTATGCACGTGTGCCAATCCTTCTTCACGAACCTGCTCTCCTTCATTGGTTAAAACTTCTAATTTATATCCACTTTTCGCAAAGACTGGTGTCAACAAGCGAAAATGAATAGGAAGCATAGAAGGAACTAAAATTGTGTAATCCTTCTTCATATCAGAATTAAATAATGTGTATTCTAAGCTCAACTTTATGCTCCTTTCTGTTGGGCAATTGCCTCTTTTAAGGAACGCAAACGAATTTTTGCCGCACCCAAATTGTCAATTTCATCAATTTTGATCTGCGTATAAAATTTATTTCCATCCTTTAATATATCTCGAACCTCATCACTTGTAATGGCATCAATACCACATCCAAAGCTAACAAGTTGAATTAAATTCATATCTTTATTCTCAACTACATAATGTGCTGCTTGATAAAGTCTTGCATGATACGTCCATTGATTTAAAACATTCACTTTATGATTCTTTTGACGAGGGACACTTTCCTCACTAACAACCACAAAGCCAAGTTGTGTCAACAACTGATTCATTTGATGATTAATCAGTGGATCTAAATGATATGGGCGTCCACAAAGCACAATAATTGGATGATTGTTTTCGCGTGCATACGCTACAGCTTTTCGATGTTCCTTCACTAATTGTTCATGGAATGCTTCATACTCATTTGTGGCTGCATTTTTCGCAATAATAATATCTTTTTCACTAAAATGAATACCCACCTTTTCAAAATGCATACGAATGGCCTTCGCAAAAGTCGCATCATGATCAAAATTAATGAATGGATATACAATTTTTGTCTTATCAAAATCCATATTGGCCGCAATCACTTCTGGATAGTAGGCAACCAATGGACAATTATAATGGTTATCCGATTGATGTTCATCTACATTATAGGTCATACATGGATAGAAAATTACATCCACACCTTTATCAATCAATTGTTGAATATGTCCGTGCACAACTTTAGCAGGAAAACATGCCGTATCACTAGGAATGCTTTGTTGTCCTGAATGATACATTTCTTTAGTACTAGGTGTTGACCACACAATTTCGTAGCCTAAACTATCAAAGAAACGCGTCCAGAAAGGCAATAAGTCATAATTATTTAAAACTAAAGGCATACCAATTTTTTTATCATGTTTAAATTTTTTCTTTTGTGCATTCAACATGTCCGTTTTGATTTTGTATAAGTCTGGTAATTCTTCCTTTTTTATATCTAAATTATGAACCATCTTTTCACATTTGTTTCCTGCAACTAAGCGCGTTCCATCATTGAATGTATTAATTGTCAATGAACAATGGTTGTTGCAGCCTTGGCAAGCAACAGATTGTGATTTATGCGTAAATTTAACAAGTTGTTCATAATTCAAAATATTACTTCGAGTACGATGTAATTTTTTTGCGTATAAAGCCGCTCCATAAGCTCCCATTAAAGGGGCAATACTTGGTCGAATGACTTCAAGTCCAAGCTCTTGCTCAAAGCAACGAAGCACTGAATCATTTTGGAAAGTTCCACCCTGTACAACGATATGCTTTCCAATATCATCTTTATTCTTTGCACGAATCACTTTATACAATGCGTTCTTTACAACAGATTTACAAAGTCCTGCCGAAATATCTTCAATACTAGCACCATTCTTTTGTGCTTGTTTCACACCTGAATTCATAAATACCGTACAACGCGTTCCTAAATCAACTGGATGTTTTGATTTCAATCCAAGTGTCGCAAATTCTTTCGCATCATACCCCAATGATTTTGCGAACGTTTCAATAAATGAACCACATCCACTTGAACAAGCTTCATTCAACACAATATCATCAATGTGTCCTTCACGAATTTTAAAACATTTTATATCTTGTCCACCAATATCTAGAATGTAGTCTACTTCTGGATTGAAAGATCGAGCAGCTGTATAGTGTGCCATTGTTTCAACGATTCCACCATCCAAATGGAAAGCATGACGCATTAATTCTTCGCCATAACCTGTCGCATAGGATCCATAGATTTTAATATTTGGGTTTGTTTCATAAATCTTTTTTAAATCTTCCAATACTACATCGAGTGGATTTCCTTTATTTGATGTATACGAATCATATAAAATCGCATCATTTTCATCGAGTAAAACCAATTTTGTGGTAGTAGAACCAGAATCAATTCCTAAATACGCTTTACCTGCATAATCCTTTAACTTGGCATACTTTGCATCATGTGATTTATGACGCTCAATAAATTTTTGATAATCTTCTTCACTTTCAAACAAAGGTTTTGATTCTGTTAATTTAGCTGGTGCATGCACCAAATCTTCTAAAGCCTTATACAATTCATCATATGTATATTCTTGATCTGCACAAATGGCAGTTCCTAAAGCCACAAAGTTAATTGCCGTTTCAGGACAGTTTACCTGCACATCTGTCAATTTTAAAGTTTCAACAAACCGGTTTCTTAACCCACTCATAAAATAAAGTGGTCCACCTAAAAACAAAATGTTTCCTTCAATTTTTCTTCCTTGTGCAAGCGAAGTAATTGTCTGATCCACAACCGCTTGAAATATACTTGCACATAAATCACATTTATCCACGCCTTGATTAATTAATGGTTGAATATCTGTTTTCGCAAACACTCCACATCGTGATGCGATTGGATATAAGCGATGATAGTTTAAGCTAGCTTCGTTCATTTCTTCCAATGACATATTTAATAAGGTTGCCATTTGATCAATAAAAGCACCTGTCCCTCCAGCACAAGTAGAGTTCATTCTTTGTTCTACACTTCCTTGAAAGAAAAGAATTTTCGCATCTTCTCCACCAAGTTCAATAGCACAATCTGTTTCCGGGTATAATTTACTAACTCCAGTCGCACTCGCAAATACTTCTTGAACAAAAGGCAATTCGCCTTGTTCGCTTAATCCTAAAGCCCCTGATCCGCTGATTGCGAATTTAAATGGTTCTTTTGTATATTTCTTTAATTCTACTAATTTATCTAAAGCTTTTTGACGCACTTGCGCCTTGTGCCTTTCATAACTTTTATAACAGATTTGGTTATTTTCATCTAAAACAACCGCTTTGATTGTTGTACTTCCAATGTCGAATCCTATACGATAACCCATAATCTCCTCCATTTTCTTTTATTATCAGTATTATTATACTCATTTTTCATTAATTTTCATGTATTCAAATGAAAATAACGACAACTTACAAAATATGTTCACTTTGTTGTAGATTATTCGAGACAAAACATATATCATTAAATTAACGAATAGTTAACATGTTCAATACATGGGATTGTTATAATTATTTTTGGAAAGTTGGTAAATCAAATGAAAAACAAATTAACAAAACTTGAATTCAAGTGGATTTGTTACGACATGGGAAACTCTGCCTTTATTTTATTAGTCGCGACAATTCTTCCTATCTATTTTAATTATCTTTCAAGCTCACAAGGTGTAGCCGAACACAACTACCTAAGTTATTGGAGCTATGCAGCAAGTCTTTCAACATTAATTGTTGCACTTGCTGGTCCAATCCTAGGAACATTAGCTGATTATAAAGATCACAAGAAAAAAATCTTCTTAACTTGTGCAATGCTAGGTGCATTAGCATTAGCATGTTTCTGGATTCCAAGTTCTTGGTTTGCATTTCTAGTCCTATTTATTGCTGCCAAAGTTGCCTATTCTTTATCTTTGATCGTATATGATTCGATGCTTACAGACATTACTACTGAAGATAGAATGGATGCCGTAAGTTCAAAAGGCTATGCATGGGGATATATCGGTAGTGTTGTTCCATTTATTATTAGTTTAGTCTTTGTATTAATGTATGACAAAATGGGCATGACATTAAAGACAGCTATGATGATTGCCTTTATTTTAAATGCTGTATGGTGGATTGCCTTTACTCTTCCTTTAGTAAAAAGCTACAAGCAAAAATACTACATTGAACCTGAAGCACATCCTGCTTTAGATACTTTTGCTCGTTTAAAAGACACTTTAATGAAGGCAAAGGAACAAAAGAAAGTCTTCTTATTTCTACTAGCATTCTTCTTCTACATTGATGGTGTTTATACAATTATTGATATGGCTACCGCCTATGGAACAAGTTTAGGATTAAATACAACTGGTCTTCTATTAGCCTTATTGTTGACACAAATTGTTGCCTTCCCTGCAAGTTTAACATTCGCTGTATTATCCAAAACAAAAGATACGGCTTCATTGATTAAGGTTGCGATCATCGCATACTTCTTAATTGCTTTATTTGCCGTACAATTGGATAAACAATGGGAATTCTGGGTATTAGCGGTTGCGGTTGGATGTTTCCAAGGTGGTATTCAAGCTTTATCTAGATCATACTTCGCAAAAATCATTCCAGAAAATGCCAGTGGTGAATACTTCGGACTATTTGATATCTGTGGTAAAGGCGCTAGCTTTTTAGGAACTATGTTGATTGGTGTTGTAACACAGATTACGGGTAAACAAAACTTAGGTGTTGCCGCTCTCTCCATCATGTTTGTGATTGGATATCTAATTTTTAATAAAGTATCTAAAATGGACGAATCGAGTAGGAGAAAGTAATAAAACTTTCGTCCTCTCACACCACCGGGCAAGCCGTTCGGCACACGGCGGTTCAAATTCATATTAACAGTGCTTTAAATTATATTGGTCTAGTAAGAATACTAGGCCTCTTTCTTTTAGTCTTTTATTTGTGAGTACATTATTTAAGAAACTACTTGCACATCTTGCATAAGCTTTTCGACAGTTCGCAAGCATCCATGCTTCTCTTTTCGGTACTCCAAGACTAATCAGGGCTTTCTTCTTGGTGTTCACTTTTTTCCATTGTTTCCATATGCACATTCGTAATCTAAATCTTACATGCGCATCAACCATTCGTGCTACATCTTTCCAGTAACCAATCTTATAGTAGTTGGTCCATCCCACGATTGTTTTCTTAATCTTCTCAAGACGCTCATCCAAACTGATTGACCATCTTCTACTAGTGAGTTTCTTAAGTTTAAGTTTTAGTTTCTCGACTGATTTTGCATGAGGTTTGGCTTTCCACAACCCGTCATTCTTGTCCATAAAGAAACCAAATCCTAGATACTTAATATCATTTGGCTTAGAAACTTTAGACTTTGTCATATTTACTTTTAAGCCAAGTTTGCTCTCAATAAATATCGAGACATTCTTCATGACTCTGTCTGCAGCTTTTGAACTACCTACTAATATGATGCAGTCGTCCGCATATCTAGTGAATCGTAATCCTCTAGCCTCTAATTCCTTATCCAACTGGTTAAGCATAATATTGCTCAATAATGGACTAAGATTTCCACCTTGAGGTGTACCTATAACCGATTCTTTGTATTCATCATCTATCATGATTCCACTTTTTAGAAATTTATTAATCAATGAAACTATCTCGCCACATTTAACATCCTTCATAATTAGTGAAATCATCTTATCATGATTTACATTGTCAAAGAACTTTTCCAAATCGATGTCCACGACCCATTGATAGCCGTCATTCATGAATTCCAAGGCTTTTTGAATTGCCATTTCACAACATCTGTTAGGTCTGAACCCATAGCTAGATTCACTAAATTTCGGTTCATATATTGGTGTTAGAACTTGTGCAATCGCTTGTTGCACAAATCTATCTACGACAGTAGGTACACCCAAGTTACGTACACCCCCATCCGGTTTTGGTATTTCTACCCTTTTAACCGGTTTTGGACTATACTTCTTATTTCGAATCTGTTCCTTGATTTCATCAAGGTGTTTAGAAAGGTATTCATCAAGTTCTTTGACTTCCATGCCATCGATTCCCGATGCACCTTTATTTTTCTTTACTCTCTGTTTGGCTATTTTAAGGTTTTCATCACTTAAAAGCTCATTTAGTAAAGTATCATCATTTTTTAGCATTGTTCGTTACCTCCTCCGTCTTCGCCATCCTCTGTACTAACTTTCCCTTTCCTTTCCTGGGCTTCTAGTTTTCTCTACTTTCGAGTTTGTCATACAGTGGAATCTTGTACGTTATTAATAACCATGAATTTGTTTGGTCCTTCGCTCCACATCCATTACAGATGCTTCCTCACTACTACGACCTCTGCTGACTCCTTGCCGTTCGTTATTACTAGGATATTCTCCTCGACAAGGCCTCCCGGGATAAGGTCATATATCTTTCATTCCATATATCTGCCACGTTTACTCATTTGAATATTCCACAGTCATTAGGATTTTATGTTGTTAGGCACATTCATCCGAATTCTTACGAGCCTCATACGTGATTTCTGTACGTCAGACCGGAACTTTGCCTCCACCTTCTTTCAGATTCCACCTCACGATGGACACCCTTGGTCTTGGCTAGTGGTTGGCCACTGTGATTACAACCCCCACAACAGACTTTCACTGTCTAGATATATGCCATGCCCGGCATACCTAAAAAAGATTGTACAAGTAACGTACAATCTTTTTATTTATCTAATTTCATGACCATTCTTACAATTCCATACAATGCTGCATATAAGACGGCAGCAACAGGCCAAATCATATAGGTGATATCCCATTGTTTTGTCCATAAGCTCCAACCAAGATAAACAGCTGTTACAAGACACCAATATACAACTGTGAATGTTTCAGTTTTCTTCTTTGCGAGCTTTTCTTTTTTCGTATAATCACCTTCTTGCAGCAATGTATCATAGCTACTTTTTATTGTGGAAACACGAATTAGAATATTCACGCCAACGGAAACCAAAATTAATAATACAGCTAAACATAATGTACACACATAATCTGATACTTCCATGCAACCTGCAATAATCAACGGAATTACAGATAAAATACACAAAACAACACCGCAGGCTAGACAGAAAGAATAATGTTCTTGATAGTTTTGATTCTTTTCTTTGACAAGTCCTGTTACACCATATTCTGTTTCAAAGGGTTCTTGTTCTAAATATTGTAAAGAACTCAATTTAATTCCTGTTTTAATGAAGATAAATACTGCAAGTGCAACCATACCTAATAATGTGGTACACGCAATACCAATGGCTAAGCCATTATTGAAAGTTGAAATTAGAAACAAAGGAATTGGACTTAAGATACATAATGTTGTCGCATTCGCAAGCATAGGTGCTGCTTTTTTCTTTTCATCCATATATGTATTCGCTTCTTCCATACTCACACGATGTAATTCACAATCTGTATCGCATATTGTCTCTGTATTTTCTTTTTCAACTTCATCTTTTAACAAGTAATCTGTGCTCACTCCAAATAAGTCAGCTAACTGAATAATCTTTTTTAAATCCGGAATAGCCCCAGCACTTTCCCATTTTGAAACCGATTGTCTGGATACACCTAGTTTTTGTGCCAAATCTTCTTGTGTCCATCCATTCTTTTTTCTTTCTTCAATTATTTTATCAGCTAGAATCATAGTTCTTCCTCCTTAGCCAAAGTTTACTAAAATTATCGGTTGCATTCCACCAACTTGGCTTGTCAATTTATCAATTTACAGTTGCATATACTAGAAAAGACTTGAATTCAAATCAAGTCTTTATCTATGACACATATTTACTTAATATATGATTAAGCTTTTGTTCATCAATCGGTTTTGAGATTGAATCATTCATAATTGTTTGATCAATTGTATATTCTGATTGTGCACTCATGGCAACAATTGGAATGGATGGATTGATTTTACGAATGCATTTAGCAGCTTCATCCCCATTCATTTTTGGCATCATAATATCCATAAAAATCACGGAATACTTATTTGGTTGTTCTTTAACTTTTTCAACTGCTTCTAATCCATTCCATGCCTTATCTACATTGGCATGTACGGCATTTAAATAAAACTCTGCCACT